>PDWI01003040.1_pt1 | contig 24313 bp, 21 predicted proteins | sample 1430891 | NCBI WGS metagenome assembly PDWI01 (sample SAMN01162508, study PRJNA174530) | Oral metagenome, whole genome shotgun sequencing project. | biome: Marine environment; feature: Marine mammal; material: Swab sample of the gingival sulcus; isolation source: swab sample of gingival sulcus... | reverse complement strand
TGTAGATCGCCACTCTTTGGGTGGCGCTCACGGGTAGGTTAACAACAGAATCAGATGATAAATCAGGCAAAATGTGCCTCTTACCATCGGGGAACTTAACGCCAGCCTGAACGAGCGGGACACGAAGCGGAAGCGGAAGTGACAGTTGTGGATGAAGGTGGGCGATGGGCAGCAGATGAATGGGTTATGTCATGATATATTTAGAATTGGTTAACCTTACGAATAAGAGTTGTGCTTACTAAAGAATCTGATATAATCCTCGCCCTAAATTAATTTCTTACACCAGTATGCCGCTGATTTCAGCGGTTTTTCCCTAATAAATAGGGACCCTAAAAATAGGGGATTAATGATGATAACGAAAAAACCCGCTTTACTCACAGAAGAAGGTTTGGAGAAACTCCAGGCTGAATACGAACAATTAACGACTGTCGGACGTGAAGAAGTTGCTGATCGCTTGCATCGTGCTTTTGAAGATGGACAAGATGATGATTTTGTCGATAACGCCGAATTAGAAGCTGCCCGTAATGCCCAATCATTTTTGGAAGGGCGCATTCAAGAGGTTGAAGAAATATTAAAAAATTACCAAATTATCGATGACAATGGCGAACCCCATGACTTTGTCCGTGTCGGTGATTGGGTTACAATTTCAGAAGAAGGATGCGATGAAGATGAAAAATACCACCTCGTTGGTGCGGCGGAAGCAGATCCAACAGAAGGCCGCATTTCTAATGAAAGCCCGCTTGGTGAAGCATTGCTAGGCGCAAAGGTTGGCGAAATCGTACGTGTGAAGGCTCCTGGCGGTCTCACGGAATTTCGGGTGGTCAGCATCGATTAAGGTCGTCTTGTAGAAATTAATTGCAAAGTAACCAGCCCGTGTCACAGCACGGGCTTTTTCATGGAAAAAACTAGACCTGCCCGGCTTTTTTACAAAATCCATATGGCACAACAATGCTGATAAATTTGTCAGGTCTGAGAAAAAGCGAATAGAGGACATCATGAGTTGGGAAAAAACACGATTAGAAGAACAGCGTTTAGAAAAATTAGCACGGCTCAAAGAAGCGGGTATAGAACCATATCCATTGCGTGTTGAGCGCACCCATACCACCCAAGAAGCTCTTGCTGCCTTTGAAGCTGCCAGTGAAGAGGCAGAAATTATGGCGACAGTGTGTGGTCGGTTGGTGAGCATGCGCGATATGGGCAAGACTGTTTTTGCACACATCGAAGATGGGTTCGGGCGAATTCAGCTATTCTTGCGACGTGAAGAAATTGGTGAAGAACGGCATCGGATTTTCCGCAAGCTGCTCGATTTAGGCGATTTTGTGCAAGCAACTGGCAAATTGTTCCGCACTCGTTCTGGCGAAGTGAGTGTGCGTGTCAGTGAGTGGGTCTTGCTTAGCAAAGCAGTCAGCCCGCTGCCTGTGGTGAAAGAACAAGAAGTTGATGGCAAAATGGTGCGCTACAGTGCTTTTGCTGATGTAGAAGAACGTTATCGCCAGCGGTATGCGGATTTGGCTGTCAATCAAGAGGTGCGGGATGTCTTCCGTGCCCGGGCTAAAGTGATCCAATTGATGCGCCAGTTTTTAGACGACCATGATTTTTTGGAGGTGGAAACGCCGATTTTGCAGCCACTGTACGGCGGCGCAGCCGCACGGCCGTTTATCACCCATCACAATCAGCTCAAACAAGACCTCTATTTGCGCATTTCTTTTGAGCTGTACCTCAAACGATTGCTGGTTGGCGGCATTGAGCGTGTTTATGAAATCGGGCGCGACTTCCGCAATGAAGGTGTGAGCTTCAAACACAATCCTGAATTCACGCAGATGGAATTCTACGCTGCGTACTGGGATTATAATGACGTGATGGATTTCACAGAGCGTATGGTTGCGTTTATTGCTGAAGGGTTGTTAGGCACCACTCAAATCATTTTCCAGGGCAAAGAAATTGACTTGTCGCCACCGTGGGAGCGCATGACCATGCGTGACGCCATCTTGAAATACACTGGTATCGACTATAACGACCACACTGACGCCGAGAGCCTTGCTGCTGCCATTCAAGAATATGGCAAAGCTAATGAGGCAGCGACGCAAACGCCTCCTGGTTCATCCTGGGGTAAATTGATTGATGGTTTACTGGGTGATTTTGTGGAACCAAACTTGATACAGCCAACCTTCATCACGCAATATCCACGTGACATTTCACCTTTAGCGAAAAGGATGCCAGGCGATCCGCTGCATGTGGAACGCTTTGAGTATTTCATTGCCGGTATGGAAATGGGGAATGCGTTTACCGAGTTGAATGATCCCATTGATCAACAAGCCCGCTTTGAGATGTTGCAGAAAATGTACAAAAAAGATGATGATGAGATCAATCCGATTGACCACGATTATCTGCGGGCTATGCGTTACGGTATGCCACCCAATGGTGGTTTTGGCACCGGTGTGGATCGGCTGACAATGTTGTTGACGGATCATGCGACAATCCGTGAGGTGCTGCTGTTCCCGCATTTGCGTGAGCGCGAAAGTTAAATTTTTGCCTCGCCTCGCCTGAAAAAAAGTATAGTTCAGGTTCCTGACAGCTTCTGTTGTGAGGTGAGCGGTGTGAAAGCTAATCGTTACGGGCTTTCAGCAGGGCGCTGATGCCACCAATGATGAGGAAGACAGGCCAGATAGTGCCCCAATTCCAGCCAAATAAAAAGGTGCAGCCAATTAAGGACAAAATCAAGCCACTTGTTAATTCACCACGACCTTTTTTGGTTAAACGGCCGTTTTCGTGAAAGTCTGTGTATGCATTGCCAAAAGTGAACGCAACCGGTATTAAAATGAACAAAGCCCACCAGTTATGAAGCATAAACCCAGCTAGATTCGTAGCTAAAAAGATAAGACCAATGGCAATGAGGATCACACCTGCAATCCAATTATTGTGTTGGGTCGCCGCGTTCGTAGATTGTGTGGCGGCAGGATCGTCAAAATCATCTTGTTCAAATTTAAGTAGTTTTTCTTTTTCTTCATCTTTCAGTTGTGTAAAATCGTCGCTCATGATGCCTCCGGTTTAATTCATTTTCCAAGTATACGCCCTCTATACGGACATTCCAGTTGAAAGTTTCAATAGAATGTGTCAGCATGACACAAAATGTGACATATAGCACTATATTTATATGATATTTAGTGGTTGTCATATTGAGTTCTTCTTTGTACACTATATTTGCCAGTGAAAATTGGCCTGCATATTGAGAAACAGGAATTCATCGTCCATAAATCCCAGCAAGCGTTGACACAATAACTTTTGCATTTGAATTGTATATGTTGAGGCTTGGGGCAAGCCTTGTGATATTGTCGGAGTTCATCATCATTTCTTATCCTATAAACTAAATTCCATAAAGGAGAATTTACAATGTTAGAGTTGTCGAAAGGTGTAGATATTCTGTCTGCTATCGGTGGTGTAGAAACCCTCGACCAGGCTAAAGTTGTTTTTTCAGAAAAGATCGACAAAGAAAATCTGGCAAAACTTGCCAAGATTAAAAATGAGGAGGCACTCCTCAAAATTGCAAACGCAATTGCAATGTGCAATCCCGACGGTGTATTTATCAATACGGGTTCCGCTGAAGATTATGCTGCCATCAAGAAGATGAGCATTGAGAAAGGCGAAGAAAAAGCGTTGGCGATGAAGGATCATACCATTCATTACGACCTGCCAGAAGAGCAAGCACGTATCGTTGACCGTACCTTCTACATTGTCAATCCTGACGAAGACATCAGCAGTTTGGCAAAGAAAATGATGCGTGACGAAGCCCATGCTTACCTTGCTGAACACATGAAAGACATCATGAAAGGTAAACTGATGCTGCTCGGCTTCTTCTCTCGTGGTCCTGTTGGCGCTGCGGCTTCTTTGCCCGCCATTCAAATCTCCAGCTCCACTTACGTTTTGCACAGTGGTGAAATTTTGTACCGCAACATTTACAGTGACTTTGATGCTGAGGCCGCACGTGCTGGTCGCTTCCTCACCAACATTCACTCTGAAGGCCCAAATCGTCCAGAAGATCTGCCCAACGCTCGCGTATTCATGGATCGCAGCTGGCTGACTACCTTTAGCACCTACTGCACTTACGCGGGTAACACCTTGCTGCTCAAGAAAGGTAACCATCGTTTTGCCGTGGATCTGGCTACTTACTACGGCCAGGGGGAAATGCTCTCTGAGCACATGTTCATCACTGGTATCCGTGGGACAGATGGCAAACGTAAAACCTACTTCGCTGGTGCTGCTCCTTCTGGTTGCGGTAAAACCACCACCGCTATGGTTGGCGATGACTTCATTGGCGATGACTTGGCTCAAATTTGGATTGCAGATGATGGCACTGTCCGCGCTATCAACCCGGAAAAAGGTATTTTTGGTATTGTCCGTGACGTGAACTGGGAAGGCGACCCTTACCTGATGAAATGTTTGCGTGAAGAACACACCGAGGTTATTTACTCCAATGTGTTGATTAAAGATGGCGTTCCTTACTGGGAAGGTTCTGGCGAAGAAACCCCGAAAGAGGGGTTCAACTTCCAGGGTAAATGGACTGAAGGGATGACTGATGCGAATGGCAAAGTGGTGCCGATTTCCCATCCAAATTCCCGTGCTACCTTGAATTGTAATGCGATTGGTAATTACAATGAAACAGATGCCGAGGATCCTGCTGGTGTGCAGATTAAAGTGATCACTTACTCTGGACGTGATGCAGACACGATGCCTCCGGTATGGGTGGCGCGTAATGCTGACGAGGGTGTTGTGATTGGGGCTTCTATCGTTTCTGCTGCGACTGCTACAGAAATTGGTGTTACCGGGGTTCGTCGTCAACCTTGGGCAAATGCTCCGTTTATCCCTGGTGCTTTGGGCGACTACATGAATGCTCAGTTTAAATTCTTCAACTCCAACAAGATTTCTGATGGAAATCGTCCGCTGATGGCTGGTTTGAATTACTTCTTAACCCATGCTTCCCGTGGTGGCAAGGGCTCTGGCTTGTTGGGTGAAAAACGTGACGTGAAAGTTTGGTTGGGTTGGCTCGAACGTCGTGTCAATGGCGAAGCAGATGCTTTTGAAACGCCCATTGGTTATTTGCCCAAATATGAAGATTTGAAAGCTATGTTTGCTGACATTGACAAGGAATATCCTCGGGAATTGTATGATATGCAGTTCTCTTTGTACCTGGATAAATTGATTGAACGCATTGATTTGCAAAAAGAAGCTTATAGCTCTGGCGAACGTATTCCTGCCAAGTTGTTTGAAATTTATGATGCGCAACGTGCGGCACTGGTGGCGATGAAAGAGGAATATGGCTCTATTGTGACACCGGCTCAATTGGGTGCATAGCGACTGCCTAAAAATCATTCCCCGTTTTTCAGGGTAAAGGTCGCTTGAAGCACATCCATAAGTTCTGTAACTTAGCTATGGATGGGCACATAGTTTTCGCAGGTAAACAAGTTTCTAAGCGTCACGCGCCCGGAAATTAGTTGTAGTATAATGGAGCGAAACGATATCTTGTCGTTTCGCTTTTTTTTCTGAAAGGAGCTGTATGATGACTTATCAACTTCCGTTGTTTCCGTTGAATACGGTGCTTTTTCCGGGGATGCCTTTACCGCTGCATGTGTTTGAGGAACGGTATAAGGAGATGGTGCAGGTATGTTTGGATGAAAAACGGCCGTTTGGTGTCGTCCTGATCCGCAGTGGAGTAGCTGAAGGGGGACCGCTCGCAAATCCATACGATGTGGGCTGTGTGGCAGAAATTGTCGAGGTGCAGCATTTGGGAAACGGCCGTTCTTTCATCATGGTTATTGGTCGAGAGAGATTCCGAATCCTGTCTTTGGATAATCAGCAGCCCTATCTGGTGGGGCAGGTTGAAGCCCTGCCGTTTCAGCCAGAGCCTCAAGAGCAGATTGAACATTTGTCCAATTTACTCACGCCTTGGCTTTTGGAATACTTGCAATTTTTAGCAGAAATGGGGCAAGTTGAGTTTGATATGTCTCAGGTGCCCACTGATATTGAGGAATTTGTGTTTCTGGCTTCAGCCGCTATCCAACTCCCTCAAGAAGAGAAGCAAGCAATTTTGGAAAATGAAAAAGCGAGCATTATTTTGAGAGAGTTGATTAAGGTGTATCGTGAAGAAGTATCTCTCCTGCGCTTAAAGCCGAAATCAGATCAGGGTATTTTTTCGTTGAATTGAACCGGGAAAAAGAAAGAGACGCCACAGCCGGGCGTCTCTACACATATCATTTATTCTATCCTTATTTTCTAAATCCCGCGCTGCTCCCTACGATAAATCATACAGTTCACCAAACTTGGTGCGCAGATAATTGATATATGGATCAATCGTCAACGAATCTCCGGTAACCCGTTGAATTATTTCATTGGCTGTAAACTTGCTGCCATGCACGTAGATGTTTTCCCGCAGCCAGCCATGCAATGTGTCAAAGCGGCCTTTTTCAATATCTGTGGGAATCTCAGGGTGGGCTTCGACCGCTTTATCGAAGAAAGCCGCACTCATGATGTTGCCCAACGTGTATCCCTGGAAGGCTCCCCCAATCGTGCCCGTAAACCAATGCATATCTTGGAGCACTCCATCCACATCACTGGGAGCTTGCAAGCCCAAGTCTGCTTGATAACGGGCGTGCCAGGCTTCCGGCAAATCTTTAATTGCTAAGGTGCCTTCAAGCATGGCCAGCTCTAAATCGAAGCGAATCATCACATGCAGATTGTAAGTCACTTCATCAGCATCGGTGCGGATGAGAGACCGTTCGACGCGATTGATGGCGCGGTAAAAAGTCTCCATGTCCACCGTGCCTAGTTGAGCGGGGAAGGTTTGCTGAATTTTGGGGTAATAATGTTTCCAGAACCCACGACTGCGCCCTACCAAATTTTCCCAAAGCCGGGATTGGCTTTCATGCACACCAGATGATATGCCTGAGGCCAGGGGCGTGCCATCCAGAGTCATGGCGATACCCATCTCATATATGGCATGACCGGCTTCATGCAGTGTACTAAACAACGCTTCGTTCAAGTCTTTTTCTTTGACGCGAGTGGTAATGCGCACATCACCCAGGGCAAACTTGGTCATGAAAGGATGATGGGTCATGTCCTGCCGCCCCCGTTGAAAATCAAAGCCGTAATCTTTAATGATTGCTCTGCCAAACTCGAGTTGTTCTTGTTCTGGATAGCTTTTGTGCAGGCAGCTGTTGTCGGCGGGATCTTGGCTGGTAATCGCTTGCACAATGGGAACGAGTTGGTGGCGTAAGTCGGCAAAGATAGCACGAATAGATTCTGCTTTCATGCTCTCATCATGCATATCAATCAGGGGATCTGCGATATGGTCATAACCGGGGAAACAATCAGCTATTTGGCGGCTCAAGTCGAGTGTTTTCTCTAAATAGGGTTGGACACGGGCAAAATCATTATGGGGACGTGCTTCTGTCCAAACCTGATACGTGACCGCCGAATGTTCATAAAAGGCAGCCAACAGGGCTGGCGGTACTTTGGTTAATTTTTGGTAATGGCGGTGGGTCACACGAATGAGACTGGCATCGTCGCTGTCGTAGGGCAGGTTTTCCCCATAGGCTAGTAAGCTGTCGAGCAATTTGCCTACTTCTGGATCGATGAATTTTTCATGGGCGAGACGACTTAGTGTGGCCATTTGCCGTCCCCGAGCAGTAGCGCCGCCAGGAGGCATGTAGGTGCTTTGATCCCAGTTGAGTACGGCAGCTGCACTATCGAGGTCATTGATTTCAAGTAGACGAGTTTTGAGGTCTTGTAATTTTTGTTCCATGGTTGACTCCATTCCCTGTTCGGTGGTTTTGGTGAATAGATGGTATCTTAAAGTGATGGGGTGTCAATTAGTCTCAAGGCGCGAGTGATGAAAATATGATGATGGCGGTGTTGGTGGTAGATCATGCATGGGAAACGGCCGTTTCCCGGCAGATTGAGATGAGGCAACCACGGATGTGACTTAATCGTTTTCATGCTGTTTTTCGATGCGATAGACCACAGTTCGGCCAATAATGTAGACAACAGCAGCCAAGAGGCCAATCGTTACCCAATGCCAGCTTTCAAAGCGGATACCATAAGCCCCAATCATTGTCAGCATGATGGCGCTGGGCAGGCGTCCCAAAATGTTAGCTGCCAAAAACTGAGTGCCGCGAATCCCCGTTAATCCTGCCACGAAGTTCATCATGTCGGTGGGAAACATGGGTAGCACAAAGGCGATTGTGAAGAACATGAAACCTTGCTTTTCGCCGATGGCATACCATTTATCAAGCGTTTCCTTGTCGGCTAACCGATCCACGACGGGGCGGCCTGCCCAACGGGCAAGGGCAAAGCCCAGTTGGCTGGCGGCCACGATGCAAATCATGTTCAAGATCAGTCCTGGCCAAAATCCATAAACGTACCCTGCTGCTATCAAGAAAACGTGGCCTGGAATCACGGCAACCAGCACTTGTAGTAACTGTGCTACAGCCAGTGCCAGCGGTCCCCAGGCGCCGTAGCTAATCAGATAGGCACTGACCGCTTCCTGGTCACCCACCAATGAAATGAGATCCCACACGCCGTCCCGCACCTGCCATAGTAATACAATCACAATCAGGATGATGACGGAGATAAGTCCCCATTTTTCGAGGCGAAAATCAGGTTTTGGTGCGGCTGGTGCGGCTATGATTGTTTCTGGAATGGGGGAGGATTCAAGATAACGGCCGTTATCCTGGTCGCTGGTCTGTTCCTCTACCTGTGGCTTGCTCGTTACCATTATGGCAATAATCCTACCTGCTAACCCAGGGCAGAGCAAACCAGACCAACCGGGAATGAGCGTCTCTCAGAAAGAACTCAAATTTCAGGTGGCAGCAGGGTGAAATGCCCGTGTGGTGGTTGATGGTATTGGTTGTTGGGTGTGAGGCTGCGGCCAAATTCTTCTTGCAAAAATGAGTACAAAAAAGGTATCGTTTAAGTCGGCAAGATTGCCGATTGTTGCTTCGCTAAACCGCCATATACTTTTAGGTTGGTTTGTTTTACGTAGCAGTTAAGCGAGTGGCAAGCTGTGTGTTGTAGGTGATTTGCTGCTGACAACCTGCAATAACTGGAAGGGATTATGACTGAAGAACAAGAAGAACATGAATACAGGTATAGCAAACGGCCGTTATCCCATGCAGAATTGACGGACATTATAGATCTTTGCCTATGGGCCGGGCAGATGCTGCTGCAATATGGGGCAAACAGCTTTCGTGTAGAAGAAAGCACACACCGTTTTGGCACAGGCTTGGGCTGTGATTGGCTCGACATTATCGTACGCACGGAGTCGATTACAGTGACTGCTTCCAGCGGGGGAGAGTTTCGCACCAAGACGCGACGAGTGGTTGGCCTGGGTGTGAATATGGCGTGTATGGCGGCTATCAACACAGTCAGTCGTGAGATTGAACGAGGCGAGCTGGATCGTGTTGAAGCGCGGCGAAAACTGGAGGCGATTAGCCACACATCTGGCAACTACAACCGCTGGGTGACGGTGGGGATGGTGGGCATCGCCTGTGGCGCGTTTAGCCAACTCTTTGGCGGTGATTGGCATATCTTGCTGGTTACTTTTGTGGCGGCCAGTGTGGCTATGTTTGTGCGCCAGGAAGGGCATAAAAGGCAGTTCAACCCGTTCATCGTAACGGCCGTTTGTGCGGTGGTGGCTGGTTTGATCGCCAGCGTTTCCGTGCCGCTGAAGTTTGGCACGGCGCCTGAAGCGGCGATGACAGCTTGTGTGCTGCTGTTGGTGCCGGGTGTGCCCCTCATCAACGCCACGCATGACTTTTTGCGCGGCTACATGAGCAACGGCATCACGCGTGGTGTGTTGGGTTTTATTATCTCGATGTGTATTGCGCTGGGCTTGATGGTGGTGTTGCTGTTGACGGGGGAGAGTATATGAACAACGATATTTTATTCTTTGTGCTGCGTGACGCTTTCTGGTCGGCGATTGCCGCCATGGGGTTTGCCATTTTGTTCAACGTGCCGCGACAGGCTCTGCTTGCTTGTGCATTGTCAGGTGCTTTAGGCCATGGTTTGCGGGCGGCAATCATTGCCCTACTGGGTCTCCCCATCGAAGCCGCGACCTTGTTGGCGGCCACAGCCGTCGGGTTCTTAGGAGAGCTGCTGGTACGCCAATATCGCATTCCCCGGCTGGTATTTGTGGTGCCTGGTGTGATTCCCATGGTGCCCGGTGTCTTTGCCTACCGCACGATGCTAGGCATCTTTGAGATAACGGGGCTGGCAGATTTGTCAGCGGTTGAAGGGCCAGAGATGTTATTGCAAACGGCCGTTTACGCCATTCGTACTGGTCTGATATTAGCCGGGCTGTCCTTTGGTATCATCGCCCCCAATTTGTTATTTAGACGGCAGAGCCCGATTATTTAGGAGGGGTGGCAGATTTGTAAAATGGAAAGCTTCATCTCCTCAATCTCTAATCTCAGAAGGCTCACACCTCGACTAAATCGGCATCATTACCATTTTACAACCATTTTATAACCTAATATTGATGTGTCTTGATGTATGATAAGCATCAGGAATACTTCTTAAATTCCTCATACCGTGTGTGTTGTATCAGCTTTAAACTCACCAGATATGGGGAAAATATTATTATATTAAAGGAGATGTACTATGAAAAAACTGTTATCAATTAAATTTGGATTATTCTTTGTTCTTGCAACCGTTTTATTAATGACATTTGGGATTGCTTATGCATCTGCTGTGCAAGCGGATACGTTTAACCAGGGAACACAACGACTCAATGCAAATTCTTCTCCGGGTAATGAAACTGATAGTGGGGCAGTATCATCCCTTCCGCCTGGAAATACCTTGGGGAATGCCCGCAAAGCCTTTGCTTACTGGGATGCTGGCGGCACAAATGTGAACCTGGATATCGACACCAACATCGGTGGCGGCGTGACTAGTAACGAGTTGAGTTTTTCCATGGGGTCAGGCACAACTGGCCAGGCGAAAGTGATTTGGGATGGCAGTACAGATGTCACAACTGATCAGCCTGACTATGATGGCCTGAATGTAGATTTAACAAGTGCAAATCCTGAAAATGATGCTGTCTATGTTAAAGTGTTAGACGCGGATCATCAAACTAGTTTAATGTTAACTGCATTTGGTGGCTCAGCCACAAATTTTGGTCAAAAAGACATCGCTATATTTGGTGATGGCGATCTCCACCGTGTTGATCTCGTTTATCGTTTCGTGGATTTTTCTGAGGAGGGAGGCTGGAGCAATCCCTCAAGTTGGGAAAATGTGGGCGCACTACAGATGGATATTGACGGCACAATTGTAGATGACCTCGATATTACCATTGATGAAGTTGGGGCTCGTCCTACAGAAGAAGTTCGTGAATATGGTGACTTGCCTGAATTAGATCCGAGCAACAATCCTAAATATGACGAATATCAAGGAGCGTATCATATTCCACAAGGGTTGACACTGGGCTATAACCTGGACGGTGAATCTGGACCACATCCATCTCGATATGCCAATGGGGATAATAACAATGATTTTGATGATGAAGATGGTGTGTTGGCTATTGATCCTGAAGCTTGGATTGCAGATGGCTCTGGCACGATTCAATTTAGAGTGAATGGATGCATTGGTTCTTGCTTTGTGAATGGATGGATTGATTGGAATAATGATGGTGACTTTCTTGATGCGAATGAGTATGTCCTTCAAGATTTTTCCCGGGCAGGAAATTACATCCGCTCGCTCACGGTTAACTATCCATCTGGCACCACAGAGGGTTGGATTTATGCACGTTTTCGCGTCTGCCCTACCGCTGCGACCTGTAATGATCCGGCTGTGGCGGGTGTTGTTAATGGCGAGATTGAAGATTATGTTTGGTATATTGGCGGCACACCAACGGCCGTTAATCTCCAATCCTTCTCCGCTGATGCCACCAGTAACAATGTGTTAGTTGGCGTGACAATGGGGCTTGCTGCTGTTTTGCTGGTTGGCTTTGTTGCTTTGGCTCTGCGCCGCCAACGACATCAAGCAGAGTGACCAGTCTAAAAAATAATCCCCGTTTTTCCGGGGAAAAGGTCACTTGAAGCGTCTCCATCAATTTGGCAGCTTATTCATGGATGCGCACAAAGTAATCTTTTTGAGAGGGTCGTCACTTTTCTGGCGACCCTTTTTCTTTACCTGTTTTAACCTGACAAAAGGTGTCTGAACTCTATGGCAAGGTAGAAGTTTTTGCTCCGGCTTTTCCCTTAAATCAGCACCATGCATGGAGGCGGGCTTTTATTTCGCAAATTGTCGTTACCGATATAAAATCACAGTATGACGGAGATGGTAAAGAAAATTAAACGACGTGGCGTCTCCCATAAACCGGGCGTCCCGACGCTAGAAATGAAGAATGTGTCGGTGGCCTATGCGGCGGGTGCCAATGATGTTACCGTAGCTCGGAGTACCCAGTATGCGGTGGCAGACGTGTCGTTTAGTGTGGAAAAGGGCGAGCGTATTGCTGTGGTCGGCCCAAATGGGGCGGGGAAAAGCACATTGCTCAAGCTCATTGTGGGCACGCTCAAGCCGGGCAAAGGTGAAATTAATATTTTTGGGCATGGGCCAGATGGTCATATTTGCATCGCTTATGTGCCGCAGCGCAGCCAGATTGATTGGACGTTTCCCGTTACGGTTGAAGATGTGGTGATGATGGGGCGTGCTGGTCAGATTGGCTTTTTCCGTTGGCCGCGCCGTGCTGATTGGCAAGTTGTTAAGGACAGTTTGGCACGGGTAAATGTGACGCACTTGGCGAAGAAGCAAATTGGCGAACTCTCTGGCGGGCAGCAGCAGCGCGTTTTTATTGCGCGTGCGTTGGCGCAAGAAGCGGAACTGCTTTTGCTCGATGAGCCGCTGACAGGGTTGGATGTTCCTAGTCAGGATAAGATCTTTGAGGTGCTGGATGGCTTGCGTCCTGATGGGGTGACGGTTATTGTCTCAACGCATGATTTGACGATGGCAGCGGAGCGGTTTGACAGGGTGATGCTGCTTAATCGGAGAATTGTGGCTTTGGGCACGGGAACGGCCGTTCTCTCCACCGATAATCTCATTACGGCATACGGTGGCTGCATGCATGTTGTTGGTGATGGTGCTGATCACTGAGATGGACTGGTTACTCGACCCCCTTCAATATTCTTTCATCACCCGGGCACTGCTGGCCGCGGTGATTGTGGGGGTGGTCTGTTCTGTGTTGGGCACGTATGTGGTGCTGCGCGGCATGGCGTTTTTTGGTGATGCTCTGGCGCATACGATTTTGCCTGGTGTGGTCACTGCTTTTCTACTGGGTTGGCCTCTGGCGGTTGGGGCGCTGATTTTTGGTGTGTTAACGGCCGTTGGCATTGGTCTCCTCACAGAACGCGGTACCCTCAAAGAAGACACGGCAATTGGGGTTGTGTTTGCGGGCTTTTTTGCTTTAGGTGTGGCTATGTTGTCGATGACGGGCAGCTACACGGTGGATTTGGCTCATTTTCTGTTTGGCAATTTGTTGGGGGTAACGACGGGGGATTTATGGACAACGGCCGTTCTTGGGGCTGTGGTTCTCATCACCATATTTCTGTTTTACAAAGAATTTCTCGTTATTTCTTTTGACCCCGTGTTGGCTGTCACGCTGCGGTTGCCCACGCTGTTTTTGCGTTACTTACTGCTCATCCTCATTGCGGTGACGATTGTGGTGGCGCTGCAAGTGGTGGGCATTGCTCTCATGTTGGCGATGTTTGTCACGCCAGCGGCGGCGGCCTCACTGTTGACTCGTCGCTTGCTGACGATGATGGGGGTATCGGCTCTGATTGGCGCGTTTTCGGGTGTGGCTGGCGTGTACACTTCTTATTATTTGAATGTGGCTTCAGGGCCGGCTGTGGTGCTGGTGGCGTCCACGATTTTCTTGCTTGTGTTCTTTTTTGCCCCGGGACGCGGTTACGTGTGGGGGAAACTGGCATGACGAGGAATGCCGCCGTGAAGTGGACCATGTGCAGTCGTTGACATGAAGTAACTAGTGATCATTTGTTGATAACCATTTACCGTTAGGAACGGAAATTTAAGAGTAGGACGAAGCCGTTTCCTTACCGTTCCTTGAAACTGGCGATGCCATTCCGTATTTTATTTCATTGTCAATTCTGATGGAGGTGATCATGAAGCGTTGTTCCTTGTTCCTTGTTTTCGGTTTACTGGTCATTGTGAGTGTCGTGGCGTGTGCTGTGGTGGAGCCATTTCCAACGCTGCCGCCGCCGCCGACTGCGGTGAACCGCGAGCAGCCCCCGGCGGTTGGGATGGAAGGGGGGAGTGTGCCCGCAGCAGCCGATGATGCTCAGGAAACGGCCGTTGCTGAATCCCCGCCCCCACCTGTGGCGACGCCTACGCTAGCCCCTACCGCTACCCCGACAGAATTTCCTGAACTGGTCATCAATCCGGCGCAGATGCCAGCCATCAGCCATGATTTGCTCTTTGTGGGGCGGGGCAAGCTCCAACGCTGGCAGCGGGATGGCAATGTGGTGGCGCTGGTCGAGGATGACGTGGTGGATTATGTGCTGAGTAAGGACAGCCGTTGGGCGGTGGTGTCCCAGTTGATGGCCTCGACGGAGATTTCTAACACGATAACGGCCGTTACTGAAACTATTGGCACTTACCGCCTGGCTTATCTCAATCTAGAAACAGGGGGGAGCCAGCTCCTGGTGCCAGCTGTCAATGCCAGTCTTAACGCACCGCTTGTTTTTACTTTGTCACAAAGTGGTAAGCACCTGGCTTTTAGCGGATTAGGGCTTGGTGAGCCAGAAGCGTTGGTATTGGGCGAAAAACCGACCACAGAGCTATACGTCGCTGAACCTGAGGCGGGATTGCCACCAAAGAAAATATATGATTGCCTTGATCGTTGTCTGGGGCAGTTGTGGCTTGATGATGCCACTTTTGTTTTTAGCGATAGCGACGGGTTGTATTTATACACTGTGCCTGGCGATAGACCGAGATTGCTTAAAAGTGGGGATACAGGAGGCGGACTTAATGAACGCTTCATCCCCCTTTCTTGGGCGAAGAACGCCCGTTGGCTGATGATGTTGTACCGTCCGTATAGTGAGGGAACTGAAACCGCAATCTTCGATGTGGCTGCCCAAACGATGATGGTGGTTCCTCAATCTTATTTTGATGCGGAACCTTATTTCCCTGAAATGACCTGGATGGCAGATAACCGAATTTTTATGACTAGATTGAGTGACAATGCAACTGGTTCAGTTGTCGGAGAAACTTATCGCATTAACCAGGATGCTGGGGTTGTACAGTTGGATGAGTCTGTGGCCTTGACTGCGGCTGCAATGCAATCTTTGGCACCCATTCACTGGGAAAACGGCCGTTTTGGTTACGCCTTATTTGAGCCAGGTCATTCAGAAAACGGCCTCTATCAACGTGTGTCTTTTAGCGAACCTGCCGAACAAATCAGCGACCTGCCTGCCCAAGAGCCATCTGAAATTGTATGGGCGCCAGATGGCTCGGGAGCGATCATGCAAGTGAATGGCGCGATGTATTATGCGCCTGCTGGTGGAGCCTTGGTTGATTTGCAAACGGCCGTTGGCCTAAGCGGGCATAACTTCACCTGGCTGCCGTAGCCACCCCAGTCCCCGGCACCGATGGCAGAGGGAGCCTGGTTGGAGATGCCAGGGACTGCACACAGATAACAGCCGACGGCTTACGCCCCCTCATTTATCAGCGCCACTCGCGCTTCAGCCAACCTAGCTCTTTGCTCATCATCCACCGTGGGGAAGGCGAGGTTGAGCGATTCCAACTTGTTGACGATGATGTCGGAGATGGCTGCGCGGCTGAACCATTTGTGGTCGGCAGGGATGATATGCCAGGGCGCCCAGTTGGTGCTGGTGGCGTTGAAGCAATCTTCAAAAGCAGCTTGATAATCGTCCCAGTAGCGACGTTCTTTGAGATCGCCGGTAGAGAACTTCCAGTTTTTCTCTGGCGTATCCAGGCGAGCCAGGAAGCGTTCTTTTTGCTCCTCTTTGGAGAGATGGAGGAAAAATTTAAGCACAATAATACCATTGCGCACCAGATATTTCTCAAAATTGTTGATGTCTTCGTATCGATTTTTCCAGACATCTGGCCCTTTGCATTCAAGAGGCAGTTTTTGGTAGTCGAGGATGGTAGGATGCACTTTGGCGATGAGGACTTCTTCGTAGTAGGAACGGTTAAAAATACCGATACGTCCCCGTTCTGGCAGCCGTTTCATACAGCGCCATAAGTAATCATGATCGAGCTCTTCGCTCGATGGCTTTTTGAAGCTGAATACCTGGCAGCCCTGGGGGTTCACGCCAGACATAACATGTTTGATCGTGCCATCTTTGCCTGCCGCATCGGACGCTTGCAAGACGATGAGCAGCGCATAATTATCTTGGGCATAGAACTTAGCTTGCAATTCCTTTAGCTTTTCAATGTCGTCTTCAAGTTTTTTGATCGCTTCCTTTTTCTTTTTGAATTTTCCGGTGTAGGCCGTGTCATAGTGGGCAAGGCGGATCTTTTTACCCGGTGGGGCAATCAGTTTTGAGTAATCCATGTTTCCTCCTTGGGAACGGATATTAAATAATACGACGAAGTCGTTTCCTTCGGAACCGCAGCAAACTTTGGACAAGGGTTCGTCTTTGGTTGGTTACGATTCGTCAGGGAGTTAATTATCTTGACAACGAGCGTTACAGTCAATAAGCTTAAGCCTCAGTGGATAGTTTCTGTTTGCAGGAAAGCAACAAACCAATGAATGATAACCTGAATCCCTTGACCCCTGATGTAAATGACCATGGCGTATCGGCTATTACTGACGCCATCTTGGATCCCAATGTAGAATGCCCTCTTGAAAATGAGCCTGACTTGAATCGTCTGCAAGCCATGACGCGCTTTTTGGTTGGTGGGGCTTTAGAGGGCGCTGATGAGTTTGGCAAACGGTTGCAGGTGTGGCAGGCGTTTCTGCGGGAAGAGATGCCGGAAACCGACACACAACTTTCTGAGGCAACTAAACGTGAATTGCTCCGTTACGCTTTGATAGGATTTATTTTTGAAAGTGAAGAGGTAACACACAAACTGGTAAAAAATTTGTGGAAAGTGCCAGCTGGTGTCATGAAAACGGCCGTTTATCCCACAAAGCCTATTGCCAACAGCCGCTTCACCGCTCCCCTTCGTCGTCGGTTGGAGCGGATGGCTGACCGAGGGGGAAAACAAATAATGTGCTGGGTGCAGCGTGGCTTGGATGAAGAGCCATTGAGCCGTCATTTGGCACGCCTGGGTGTGCAAGAAATCACCGATGAATTTATCGAGCAGTTAGCACAAAATGAAGAGGTGAAAGAACTGGTGCAGGAACAGGGGATAGGGCTGGCTGGCGAAGCTGTTGATCAAGTACGTGAACGGACTTTCTCTGCGGATACTTTAGTTGAACGTATCGCCCGAGCCGTCACGCGGCGCAGTCAGCGCTTAGAACCGCCCCTTGCAGATCTATCCTCGTATTATGAGCGAAAAAGCGTGAAGGAGAAGGTTCGTGACCGTTAACCTTGTACGCAAAAAGAAGAAAAAGCCGCCAACATTTAAAGGTCACTATGCTGGTTTTGTAAGTCGGTTTTTGGCCTTTGCGATTGATACTGCCTTAGTTTCAACTGCCATCGCTGTTTGTGTCACTGTCATTCAGCTTGTGGCTCGTTTTTTTAATATAGATTTGCCAGAAACAGTAATAGCAGTGTCTAATATCAGCCCGTTTTTTCGTGCGGCTATTGTTTTTCTAACGGGCTTTGGCTTCAACTTTGTGATCAATCTGATATACACAACCCTTTTCTGGGTATTGGTTGGCAAGACGATTGGAAAGGCTATCATGGGACTGCGTGTCATAGGACCTGGGGGGTCTCGTATCACGTTTGGGCGAGCGATACGACGGTATATCGGCTATTGGATCTCATCATTTCTATTTTTAGGCTACCTTTGGATATTGGTGAGTGATGAACGTCAAGGATGGCATGACATTATTGCTGGCACAGGCGTTATTTATGATTATGAGGCACAGTACAGTGACGATTTAGGACGTTTAGCAACTTATGCCCCACGTATTGAAAACAAGATGAAAAAACATAAAGCGCTCCCAGCAGGGAATCAGGCAGAGTCGATTGAAGAAATTGAGGAGTAGTGGCTTGTGACACAATCATTTGAGCCGCTTTCCAGTATGGATGCCGCTATTTTGGGCATAGAAGATAAAACAAATTTAATGATGGTATCTGGGGCGGCAATGTCTACATTGGCCTCCATGTCGATCCCAAAATCATGTCAGACCCAGAGCTGTTTGTTAGTTGCCTGGATGTGGAATATAAAATGATGCGAGACTTATCCTCGTGACAAGCGTATAGCAGACACTAGATGTTATCATGTGTGATGATTATGTGATTAAATTAAGGAGGCAAACAAACATATGAAATTGTTAATTCGTTGGGTGATCATTGCCATCTCATTGTGGGCAGCTGTCACGATAGTCCCCGGTTTGCATTATGAAGGCTCGATTTGGGCATTGTTCTTGGTGGCTGCGATTTTTGGTTTAGTCAACGCCATCATTCGTCCGATTGTGATGGTATTAAGCTGCCCATTGGTGCTGTTGACGATGGGACTTTTTGTGTTGATCGTTAACGGGGCGATGTTGTCATTAACGATTTGGATTTCGTCAAATATATTCAATTCCGGTTTTTCGTCTGAGAGCTTTTGGGCGACTTTCTTTGGTGCTATCATCATCAGTATTGTCAGTGCCATTCTCAATATGTTTGTGAAAGACGACGATTAAAACGCGGAAAGAACTAGAGAACAGAACGAGGATTGGATGAACAGACGAAAATTTGTTTTGTTGGCCGTGATTATTGGCTTGATAAGCGTGATGAGGCAGACGGTGCTGGCACAGGAGACGTTTGTCTTTGAGCCAGCTGAGTGCATGTTTCCCGGAATGAAAGAATTGGGTCTATCGGCTGAAAAACTCGGTTTTGAATGTGGTTACGTCACCGTGCCCGAAGAGCATGCCAATCCTGATGGCCCCACGATTCGGATTCCCGTGGGAATTTTAAGGGCAACGGGCATGAACCCGCAACCAGACCCGGTGTTTTGGGTACAAGGTGGGCCCGGTGGCGATGCTTTTGATGCCTTCAGCGCTTATTTGCCCCAATCTCCATTGCGGCAGGATAGAGATTTAGTGGTCATCAATCAACGGGGTACAATTTATGCAGAACCTGACTTGCGCTGCACTGAAATTGTAGATGGCATGGGGGAGATGCTGGGAATGTCTCTGGCAGAGGGAACGGTTTATTACTATGACCTGTTGCAAGCCTGCCACCAACGATTAGAAACAGAAGGTGTGAATCTATCTGCCTTTGACAGCATTGAAAATGCCAACGATATAGAAGCGGTGCGGCAAGCGCTGGGTTACGATACGTTCAATTTCTATGGCGTTTCTTACGGCACGCTCCTCGGCTTGCATCTCATGCGTGAACATCCAGAGGCATTGCGCAGTGTGATTTTGGATGGGGTGGTGCCCACTAGTTCGAACTTCATTACCAGCTTGCCCGAAAACGAAAATCGTGTGTATGAAGAATTGTTTGCCGCCTGTGCCCATGATGCTGCTTGTGCGGCTGCCTATCCACACCTGGAACAGCGTTTTCGGGCTGTGGTCGATGAGCTGAACACAAACCCTATCACCTTGACGCTTACCGATCCTGAGACTGGCGAAAAGCATGAGGCCTGGGTGGATGGGGCTGTTTTTGTGGATGTGATGTACCAACTGCTTTATTTCTCAGAAGCGTATGCCATGTTTCCTAAGTTGGTTGCCAATGCAGAGGATGGAGACTTTGTCTTTTTGCAGGAAGTGTGGCCCTTGCTTTCTTTTGACCGCACCAGTAGTTATGGCATGTATTACTCGGTGATTTGTGCGGAAGAGGTTGATTTTGATCCAGCAGCAATCAGTGCTGATACTTATCCTTCATTCATTGCCAATGGCCTTCAAGACGAGCTGCAAAGTTATCTGGATGCCTGTAAGATTTGGTCGGTGGAGACTTTACCTGCGTCTGTCAATGATCCGGTGGTGAGTGACATTCCTGTGCTGCTGATGTCGGGGCGTTTTGACCCGATCACGCCGCCCAATTTTGCTGATGAAGCGGCTCAAACCCTCTCTAACAGCACCCATATTGTTGATCCGTGGGCCAGCCACAGCATTGCTTTGAAGGATGAGTGTGTGGATGGGATCATGCAGCGTTTTCTGATGAATCCTGATGCGCCTGTGGATGTGAATTGTCTTGAGCATAAACAGCCAGTGGCGTTTGTGCCTGTTGAGACGATGTCGGTGGCGGTGTTGGCTAAGATAAATCAGTTGGATCCTGGGATTATGGTGCAGATGGGGGTGTCGGCTTTATTGTTGATTGCGGTTTTGTTTGCCATGCCGATTTGGCTTGTGGTCTGGATCATCCAGTCTGGGAAAAAGGATCAACTGCCACTGACGAGCGGAGCCAGGCGGGTGCGCAGGACGGGACGGCTGCTTGTGATAGGGTATGGGGTGCTGGGGATGATATATGCGCTGGCCTTAACGGCCGTTCTCTTCATCCCGCTTGTTGAAACCAGTCCAATGGCTTTAATGTTATCGGTTCCCAGCAATACCTGGCCTGTTTTTGCTGCTGGGTGGCTGCTGGTGTTGTTGGCGATAGGAATGGTGATAACGGCCGTTCTTTACTGGCGGCAGTCATGGTCTGTGTGGGGCAAACTGTACTACTCGTTCCTCACTCTGTGTGCTGTGAGCTATGTTGCCATTTTGGGTGTGAATGGCTTGCTGACCATAATATTTTGATGCCCTTGAGACCTTTGCCCGCCACGGTCTACTCATACGCCAACACATCTCGCACCGTTAGCTGAGAGGCATTGCGGGCGGGGATATAACTGGCGATAATGGCAACCACCAGCACCAACGCTAACCACATACCTGCCCCGGGCATAGAATAAACATAGCTCAAACGGCCGTTTACAACATGCTGTCCCACGACCGAACTGAGTATCTTCCCGGCTGGAATCGCCAAGAAAATCGCCAGGAACCAACTCAGCAGCGCCATGAGCAAGCCTTCTACTAAAATCACGCGCAGCACTGCCCCATCAGAAGCGCCCACAGCCCGCATCACGCCGATTTCACGGGTGCGCTCCAATACATTCATGCTCATAGTGCCAGCTAAACCGAGGCCTCCCACCAGCGTGATCAACAGCGCCATGACCATCAGCACTGACACGATAATGGAAAATTGTTTTTGCTGCACACTGCGCAGCGCGGCACTGGTATCAATGCGAGCCACACGAATCCCTAGATGTTCAAAATATTCATCAATCAAGGCGGCCACCTCTTCTTGCGAAGCCGCATCATGTTCGCTGGTGACCACTTGCACGCGCCGGGTTTGCTCCACCTTCCGCACCAACCGCGACACGTAGGGGTAGTTGGCGTAAGAGTCATACCAGACGGTAACGCCGATAGCTTGATACACTCCCACAATTTCCCAGGTGCTAGAACGGCCGTTTATCTTCAGCGTAATCTCATTCCCCACCTGGACAGAGGGATCCTCGCGCAGCAGACTGGTGGCGACGACCAAAGCATTCGTATCATCTGGTTTTAACCAGCGCCCCTCCACTATTTTGGGATGGGTCAGGTCGCTGCCACCGGGTGGGGCTAGAATCGTCATCGAGTTGCCCTCCTCGCCATTTTCATTGATGATAGCGCTGGCCACGTCCATCCACCCCTCAACCCGTTCTACACCGGGAATATGAGACGCATACTCCTCAATTTGCGCCAACCGATAAGGGCGTTCAAAGGCAACCTGGATGTCAAACCGGAACGCTTCCCCCAATTCTGCCACGGTCTGGTCGGCGGAAGCTCCGACGCTGAGGACGCCGATAAAAATAGCCCCACCCAGCACCAGCGTACCCAGCGTTAGCAACACGCGACCCTGATTACGCATGACGTTTCCTAGCGAGAGCAGCCAGGGTCCGGTCATGAAGCGGACGCGCTCGATGAGCCGTTCCAGCAGGCTGTTACTCAAGTTTTCCTGACTTAAGCCGGTAGAGTTGAGCGCCGACAACACAGTCACCCGAGTGCCGCGCCAGATAGCTGGTAGGGCGGCCAACACCGGTACCATCAGGCTGACAGATAGCTCCAGGAAGATGACTTCAGGCCGAACGCGGAAAGGGGCCAGTTGTAGATCTATCAGCGTTGGGCCAGCGATAAACTCGGCAAACTTTTGCGCCGCAACAGCCGCCAACGGCGCTGCCACCACAAAGGCTGTCACCCCAAACAGGATCACCATCAGCAGATACATGCCTACCAACTGTCGTGTCACTCCCCCGATTGCTTTCATGATGCCAATGTAGCCGATCTGGCGCAAAATGAGCGCCGACATGGTGTTGAAGACCAAAAATGCACTTAACGCTAAGGAAACCAAAGCCAAAATACCCAGTATCGAGCGGATGGATAGGACGATAAATTTAGTCGGACTAACACCCGGTTCAGAAAAAACAAGAGTCAGAAACACGGTGCGCCCAGTTTTCTCGATTTTGTCTTTGATGTCACCGGTGAGAGCCTGGATGTAGGTTCGGTCTTTTTGGTTTTCACTGGCGACAAAGAGCAGGTAGTTGTAGTCTGCTGATTCACCGAGGTACTCGAAGGTGTCGAGAGACGTGTAGGCGTTGATGCCGCCGCTGTTGATGGAGGGATTGCTGTTTTGGTCACGCACGGTACCGACGATGGTCATTTCACGATGATGGCCATTGCTCATTTCGATGGTGGCGGTGTCGCCAAGTTCAAAGTCGGTGAGGATGAGGGTTGTCTGGTCGATGAGTAGTTCGTCATCGCCGGGAATGGCTTTGCCGCTCATGGATTGCAGCAAATTGACACGGGCATTTTCATAATCTTGGGCAGAGAGGACAGTAGCAAAAGAACGGCCGTTTAGCTCCATGCGCACCTCTTGCAACCGTTTCCCTTCAGCCTCAGCCACCTCTGGCATATCACGGATGAGATCTACCAGCTCGTCGTCAAATGGTGAAGAAATGATAAAGGCACTGGTGGGGTTGATAGCCTCATAACCCACGGTGCTGGCCTCTTCTAAAATAAGGTAGGTGTTTGCCACCAGACCTACCGCAAATACACCAATCGCAATAGAAAGTACGACCAAGATGGTACGTGATTTATTGCCCCAAAGGTCTGCGAATACTTTTTTCCAACGTGGTTTGATGTTCATAAAATGATTAATGATTGAAGATGGGGAATTGTGCGCATGCCATACGCTTGATTCCTGGATCTTCATGTTTCTGTGGAATTTCGCCATCAACAATAGTCACCACACGGCTGACACGCTCTGCTTTGTCTGGATCATGCGTCACCATGAGGATGGTTTTGCCCTGGTCAACCAGTTGGTTGAATAGGTGGAAGATGACTTCTGCCGTAGCGGAGTCCAGATTGCCGGTGGGTTCGTCAGCGGCGAGGATGGGCGGATCGTTGGCCAGGGCGCGGGCGATGGCCGCCAACTGCTGCTGTCCCCCAGAGACGGAGGAAGGCAGCTTATGCGCAATATCTGCCAGACCTACCAGGTCGAGCAGGTGCATGGCACGTTCGCGGCGCTGGGGAAGGGGGTAGGTGTGGCAAAAGTCCATGGGCAGCATCACGTTTTGCGCGATGGTGAGGGTGGGTAGCAGTTGGAAGAACTGGAAGATGACGCCTAGCTCCCGTCCGCGCCATTGTGCTATTTCACCTTCTGTTAGGGTGTGAACGGCCGTTCCGTTGACCCATACCTCGCCAGAAGAAGGCCGATCAATGCCCGTTATCATGTTAATCAGCGTTGATTTGCCACAACCTGACTTGCCGATAATAGCGACAAATTCCCCTTCATCAATGATTAAATCAATGCCTTTCAGCGCTGTAAAATCTCCTGCGCTGCTGTGATACGTCTTGACCACCTCTTTAACCTGGATGAGGTGTTGTTGGGGCGATATGTTGTGGCTGTAACCGTTTGTGGATTGAAGTGATGAAAAACTTTTCTGCATAATTTTGAGTCTAACAGGCTGATAAACACTAAACCTGTATTATATGTTGTACAATATGTTCACAATTGTATTCCCCGTCCACTTTAAGTCAATCATCAAGCCACGGGAGTGTTCATTTGTGGACATATGTTCAGGAATGACTAAGGAATGGGAACCAGGCGTTGCTCATGGGCCAACGAAAGCCACAACGTATGCTGCTGCTCAAATGGATGCGTATTTT
>PDWI01003039.1_pt1 | contig 24315 bp, 14 predicted proteins | sample 1430891 | NCBI WGS metagenome assembly PDWI01 (sample SAMN01162508, study PRJNA174530) | Oral metagenome, whole genome shotgun sequencing project. | biome: Marine environment; feature: Marine mammal; material: Swab sample of the gingival sulcus; isolation source: swab sample of gingival sulcus... | reverse complement strand
GCCCTCGGCTTGTACCGAAGCAATGGCATTGCGTAGCCACTCTTTGCTAAACGTTGGCTCAAACTTATCCGAGCCGTAGTGATGATGAATGCCTGAAGAGAACCACAGACGATAGAGATAAGTCTTCATCTCCAAGAAGTCCTGTGCTTCTCTATCCCCCTTATAATATTGTAGAACGCCTTCAAAAAGTTTTCTTAGACGTAGGTTAAAGACGCCATTTTGGTCAAAGATAATATCTCGTCCTGCTAAGCCTGCTTCACTAAGATGATAAACCAATAGTTTTTCATTGAGCGAAAGGCTTTCAAAGTCGTCTATTGTATAACGTAAAATCTCAATGTCTGCGAATCTGCAGACCGAACTTCCATTTATTTCTTGCTTCATATTCTTAAATTTTTCTAATAGCTCAAAGATACAATATATTTTAGATACTGTAACTCTTTGGTTTTGTAAAGGATATTATAAGTTAATGTTTGGATTTAGGAGATGTATTGAAGTTTTTTGAAATAAAACCTTTCATTAAGTTTGTTTTTCTGAGGATTTTCGGACGTTTTTATGCAAGATGTTAGAATTTAGAACAAATAAGAGCCTTAAATGCCATTTTATTCATATATTTGTAAGTATAGTTATAGGTTAGAAGAGTATTTTGATTCTGAGAGCCTTCCTATAATAGTTGCGATTTATTATAAACTCAAAAAATAAAATGGTATGAGGAAATTTTACTTATTTGTGTTATCGTTGGTGTTCACATCACTTTCGGTTTTTGCACAGTTTACAAACAGACCTGAGGTAAATGCCGCTTTTGATCCAGATGGTCAAGTGTGGGTGAAGGTGATGTTCTTGAATGGAAGTGGTCCAGACAATGTGAAATATCTTACAGACAATTTTGGTTATGGCTTTAGGGCTATGAATGAATTTAGTGGAGATAGTCCTTATCAGCTTTTCCAACTTGTGGGTACTGACCTAAATTCATTCCAATTAGTAAGTAAGAAAGGAACTTATCTTAATGCTGGAATAGATCAGTATTCTGGAAACTTATCAATCAATAATTCTAATGCGCCTAATCAAGGAAGTTATTATAATTTGAAGGTAATTCCAGCAAAAGCAGGTGATGAGCAGGGATATAATGGTATTGCTACAAAGCGAATAAGTTTTGTTGATACCCCTAAACTGTTAGTGCCTCAATATACAAACCTTGAGTGGGAGGGATATATAAATCCTGAAGATAACAATGATGGTGTTGTTCTTGTCTTCAAGGTTATTGGTGCAGATCCTCCTCCTTCAGACCCAGCTCCAGAAGATCCTCAAGAAACGACTTACAAGCTAACTAAGGTTACCAATGGTAATGGTACGTTTAAGATTTGTAAGAAAGGTACTACAGAAGAGATTGCTGACCTTGATAAGGTTGAAGAAAATACGCAAATTGATATTGTTTGTACGCCTGAAAGCGGTCACGTTTTGAAGCAAATCAATGGAGGAGATTTATTTGATGACGCATTCTCTACCTTTGATGAGCAAAACGGACAAGCTACTACGTACTCAGTGCCTGTTGCTGTAACGAAGAATGCTACGATTACAGTTACGTTTGTAGAGAAGGTTGTAGAGAAGCAGAAGTTTATGCTGCTTAGAAGTTATGGCTCAGACCCTGCAGGTGGTACATTTAAGGTTTATAACTCAGCAGATAACCAAGAAATCCCAGAGGGAACAAAGGTTGAAGAAGGAACAACTGTCTATGTTAAGGCTATCCCTGAAGACGGTTATATCTTGAAACAAGTTAAAGTTGCTGGTCAGACATCTGGTCAAGGAGAGTTATTCTCTGAGGCTAACTTTGATCCAAAAACTGGTTTTGATTTGACGGTTAATGGTATTAACCCAATCACAGAGAACACTCGTATTACTGTTACTTTCGTTAAGAAGCAAGAGGAAGAACAACCAGAGGAAGAAGTGAAAACTCCAGAAGGCTTCACTAACGCTCCTTTCGTTGCTTCTGAATTTGATGCAAGTGCGAAGACTTGGTATAAGATTTATTTCGTGAATAAGAGCCAACCTGATAAGTACAAAGTCCTTACAACTAAGGGGGAAGGTGCAGGCTTGAAGGCTGAAGATGACCACGCAGATGATGATAATCAGCTTTGGCAATTAGTTGGTACTGATCGAAATGAATTCCAACTAGTGAGTAAGAGTGGTATGTACCTATATTCAAAAGTTGGTACGACTAGCATTGACCTTAATAGCTCTGCAACACCTCAAAAGGATCAGTACAAGCTCAAATTAGTTAAGCCTGAAGATTTTGATTTGCAGACTTATAAGGGAGCTCCAACCAAGATGCTGAAATTTATCGATCGTGATTACTACGATTTTATTTATCCTCAATCTGGTATTATAGATGAGGATAAGTGGGTTGAGACAACAACTCTTGGATACAATGGTGGTGCTGTAGTTGTCTTCAAACAAATTGGTGAAGACCCTAAGCCTGTAGAAATGGTATCTGTTACTATTCAGTGTGCTGAGCATCAAGGTACTGCTACAGTTGAAGGTGATACACAAACTCCTATTACTATATCTGATCAAGAGAAAATCTGGTCATTAGAATCAGGAAAAGAATACACGCTTAATATTGTGCCTAAGAAAGGCTGGGAGTTTGACTATCTTTGGGATAATCGTTACACTAACGTTAAGGATAAGAAGTTTACAGCAAGTAATGAAAATCCTCGTATAGAAGTACACTTCAAGGAGAAGAAATATCCAATTCAACTTTATACAAAAGTAGACGGTGGTGCTATTCAAGTAACCAACCATTGGATTGAAACAGCATCTCTTGGTCAAGAAATGCAACTTAAGGCAATCCCAGATGCTGGTTATATCCTAGAATATGTCAAGGTGCGTGGCGAAGATATTACGGGAACAATGAAGTTCCTTATCGGAGAAGATAATGCGATTGAAGCTTCATTTGTTAAGAAAACAACTGGTACTGTACATAGCTTTACAGGTACAGGCGGTTCGGTTACGCTTGAGGGACATAACGATGGCGATGAAGTCGATCTTGGTCAAAAGGTTAAATTGATTGTAACGCCTGAGACTGGTTATGAGCTTTCAGAGCTTATGGTTGGCGGTCAAGACGTGAAGGCTACTAAGGAGTTCACTGTTTCTGATAATAATACGATTGAAGCAGTCTTTGTAAAGAAGACTTACACATTAACTGTTCCTACGGTATCTGGTGGTAAGCTAACGTTGAAAGACGTTGCTGATGGTGCTGAGGTTGAGTTTGGTACGACGGTTACTGTTGAGGTTGCTCCTGAAACAGGTTACGAACTTGCTACTCTAACGGTAGGTGGTAAGGATATTAAGGACGCTAGGACATTCGAAGTAAGTGAGAACAATGAAATCTTAGCAAGCTTCAAGAAGAAGATGTTCCCAATTAACTTGCCAACTAGTAATCAAGGAACGCTTGAGTTTGATGGTTATGAAAATGGCGCTATGGTTGAGTATGGTACAATCGTTGCCATTAAGGTAATGCCTAAGAAAGGCTATATGCTAGAAAGCCTTGTTGTTGGTGAAAAGGACGTTACTGCAGATCAGAAGTTTACTGTAGGAGAAAATAATACTATTGTGGTTGAGTTTACTGAAAAGCTTTATGCTCTAGTTGCTCCTGTGGTTAATGGAGGACGTATTGAGTTCCTTGGTATCAACGAGGGTGATAAGCTTAAGATGGGAACAAAGGTTCGTGTTAAGGTTACGCCTGAGAAGGGGTATGTTTTAGATAAGCTAACTGTTGGCGGTAAAGATATTACTGCAGACAGAATCCTAACAGTTGGTGACAACAACGATATTGTTGTTGTCTTCAAGAAAGCAAATGCTCTTGATGAAATTGATGGCTTTAGCTTCGCTGTTTACCCTAACCCTGCTACAGAATTTGTAAAGGTTGAAGGACTTGTTGCAAATGCTCAAGTGAAAGTATTCAGCCTTACAGGTAAGCTTGTCCTAAGCGCTCAAGCAGATTACGCAGGAGCTGTTCAGCTTAATGTTAGCCAGTTGCCAGAAGGCTTGTACTTAGTACGCTCAGGTAAGGTTGTTGTTAAGCTACAAGTTAAGTAAGCTAGTTTTCTAGTTTCTAACTAAATACTTTGCACGGGTATGTCCATTGTGGACATACCCGTGTTTTTTTGTTTCATTTCTTCAATCACTTGGCTTTGATGGACTTTTGCTTAGGCTAAATAGGGTTTGTATTAAAGCAAAATAAAAGTAGACTTTTTGTTTCTCTTAAGCTATTTATATATAGGGGGTTATGGAATGCTTTGAAAAGCTTCTAAAAACTTTCCCATAAACTCGCAAAAGTTTACCGCTAAACTCAAAAAAGTTTATGGGAAAAGTCATTTGACTTTAGCGGAGAACTTTTTGAAGGTTTTCGTAAGGCATCTTAAAGCCTACGAATAGGCATAAAAAAATCCCCCACTTAGCTTAGACTAAGTGGGGGATTTACTTTGCTTGCTTTTGCTTAGTGGATAACTAATTTACCAACTTTTTTGAACTCATTGCTCTGAATAAGATAGAGATAAGTACCAGCAGGGTAGTCAGAGCTTTGCATCTGAATGGGGCTTTTGCTCTCTATCGTTTGAGCTGTGATAAGCTCCCCCTGCATATTAAATAGCTTAAAGCTAAAGGCTTGGTTTAGCCCTGTAGGGTAGAGCTTAAAGATTTCGCCACGCTTTATTTTGTTGGGGAGCAGGAGTACATTACGCTTCAGTTGCTCTTGGGCAATGATAGAGGCTGGAATATCTTCGCCTTCTGGTACGGGCTTAGAGCCTTGAATCATATTTTTAATAGTCTTAGTATCTGTGCCTTTTGGCGTTGTAATGCTGAGCGTAACGTCATAACTTTGGTTGGCTTCTATGCGAACGATTGGATTGCGTACCTTAGCATTTGATACAGAAAGCGGTTGCGGCTTGAATTTCCATTCCCACTGTGCATTCGTTTGATTGACAATGGAGTAGCTATCGAATTGAATATCTGCTTCTCCTTTGTTCGCTCCAGTCCCAGCATTTAGGATAACCGGTTGAGCAATGGGGCGGAACTCTTGATCAACGAGTGGGCGTTTCCAGATACCATTTTTCGTTGCGATACGTACTTCCCCTGCTTTATAGAAAGGTAACATTCGGTTAATCATCAGCACTTTAGGCAAACCTGTAGAGAAGTCTTGCCAACCGTCGGTCGTATCATCGCGGTAGAAAATACGGCTTTCATCGTCTTTGTAATACTCATCTTCTTGACGCAGGACGTAGGCAATGCCGTAGACTGCATTCTTCTCATTACCAGTGAGAAAGAAGCGATACATCGTTGCTTCTTCATTTGTCTCTGGATAGGTCAGCCCTTTATTCAGATGCTCCCAAGTCTTGCCGTTATCTTTAGTTCTGTAAACGCCTGAAGCATTTTCTGTTGATACCCAAATCTCATTGGCAAAGCGAGGGTGCACCTCAATGTTGTAATTAGATACATTAACCAATTCCTCAGGTAAGTTTTTCATCTCGGTAAAGCTAAGCCCTCCGTCATTAGACTGATAAAGATGTGCGAATGTCCCAACAACCAGTTTATTGGGGTCAGAACGTGAGACTGCATAAGCGGAAATGGCTTCGTTAAAACGGTATAGACTCACGAAGCTTTCGCCATCATCAACGGTCTTCCACAGGGTCTGCTTGTCGTATTGCTGAACCATATAGAAGCTTTTGGCGTAGCGTGGGTCGAACTTAAAGCCAATACCAAACCTAGAGCTTTCATAAGGATATGCTCCTACGTTGAAGCGAGGGAACTCTTGATGCCAATCATCTTGTAAGATAAAGCCCGTCGAACCAAGGTCGGAGAAGGCTACCTTACGAGGATTGCTTAGGAAGACGTAACCTGTAGAGGTCTCACTTCCGTCCATATGAAGGGTTGTACCTTCGTATTTATCTAGCTGAGACATATTGCCGTTATGGTTGCGTCCGCCGACCATTACGTCCTCATTCCAGCCCATATCGAAGCCCCACATCTCCGAGGCATAGATACCTTGTACACGTGCTTCGGCATCGGCTCTGAAGAAATCCGATGAGTGGATTATTCCGCCGTCTGTAGATAGCCACGTCTCTCCGTTGATAAACTTCAAGTCTTGCATATCAGAGTGCAGGTCAAAGCCGAAATCGCTGATATAGCCTCCAAGACTTTTAAGCGTTTGACCGCCATCGTCCGAAGTGTAGAGGTTAATCAAGCCAAAGATGATGCTCTCTGGATTTTCAGGGCGAATGCCAATAACCATCGCATAATAGCCAAATCCCCCTTTCTTATCCCAAGCTTGAAGACGCTTCGGTATCTCAGTATCGCAGAGCCACGTCTCTCCGTCGTCTGTACTCTTTAGAAGCGTTGGAGAACCGTCTACATAGCGATAAGAGATGTTATTTGTGCCGTCATTACGACAGCCCCAAACGTAAATGTAACCTTCTGCATTAGCTTCGTCTGAGATGGCGATACGTCCAGAGGAAAGTTGCTCACTAAAGCCATTAAAAGCCTTTGTCGTAAAGCTATCTCCTTGGTTGTCACTCTTCCTTAGTACAACGCCTTGCCCACTTTTCTTAACTAAGGCAAAGACTGTTGCCTTACCCTTTCGCCACTTAATGTCGAAGCACTGCCCATAATCAACGACCTTCCAAGAAGTTCCATTGTCAGTTGATTTGTATAGCCCTGCATCATTTCCCATTAGAATCGTATTGTCATTCTCGGGGTCGAAGATTGCGTCCTTGATATGTTTGTATTGATTGCGGTATGGGTAGTGGCTTTCTCTCCATTTCTTAAGGTCAAATTTGTGAGGCGTAGGCGTGATATTTGTCCAATGCTTTCCGCCGTCTGTCGAAAGCCAAAGGACTGAACCAGCCGAAGCAAGCACTTTATTAGGATTGCTTCTTGAGACTTCAAGGCTCGAAATCAGCCCTCCGAAATAGAAATCTTTAGGGGCAGGCGTCCAATGCAGTCCTTTGTCTTCTGTCTTGAATATCATACCAGTCTCCGTTCCGCAATAGAGAATGTTAGGCTGAGACTCTGCAACGGCAAAGCGTTGAACGTTAGCTTGTGCAGGTGTTAGCTTTTTCGTCTTGTAACTATAGGTTAGCAGTGGAGCGAAGACCTCCCAAGGTGCTACATTGCTGACGCTCCTTAGCGAACGGAAATGCTCAGAACTATTTCGCCTTGCAACGAAGCTATTAAAATCTGTCTGCTTCGGTAGACGGATACGTCCTTGCTTATCAACAAAAGGTGCGTAACGCTTTTTCCATCTCTGGAAATGCTTGATGACCTGTTTCGTCAGAGGCGTCTTAACTCTCGCTCTAGGCGTTTTAGTAAGATAGGCTTGCCAACGCTCTAGCATCTCGTAATAATTGATATGCTCAATGTCTTCCAGCTCAGCAAACCATTCAGGAGCTTCCAAGACTTCCCCCTGTAGACGCTTGTCTAAGACCTTTTTCTGTGCTAAGATTTGTCCAGTAAATGACAAGACTAAGCATAGGGATAAAATAATTTTCTTCATATCTAATAAGATTTTTACTGTATGATAAACTTAGAGAAGTATCTGTAGCCTTCTGCTTTTAGCTCTAGGATATAGACGCCAGAGCTGAGGTTTGTTGTTGGGACTTCGAGGACTATTTCATCAGTAGCGAAGAGGTGTCGCTCAAGTAAAGCACCTTTCATATTATGGATTGTTAGAGATTTTTTGCCTCTGAGGTATTGAGTTTGTAATTTTAGAGCTTCCCCTTTTTTAAGGAGGTTAGAGAGTATGACAACTTTTTCTCTGCTTTTTAGTGGGGCTAGGCTTGTCGTATTGTCTCCTTCTTTAGGGTGCTCAGGAGCAGAACCTCCAATCCTTACCATATCTTTGATGGTGCGGCTATGGCTTCCCTTTGATGTTGTGATTGTTAGCTTGACATCGTAGCTCCCCTTATAGCCAAAGACTACCTTTGGATTGCGAATATACTTATTGCTGATTGACTTTGGTTTAGGGCTTATCTCCCATTCCCACTTGAGGACGTCGTCTTGATTGACGATAGAATAGCTGTCAAAGAGAACCTCTTTATTAGGCTCAGCACTTAAATCTCCGTTACCAAGGTTCAGAATCATTGGCTGAGCCGTTGGTCTAAACTTCTCATTATACAGAGGTATTTCCCAGATGCCTTGATTGGTCGCAGCTCTTAGCTTGGCTTTTTTGTAGAAAGGTGTTAGGCGTGTTAGCCTTGCTCCTCTCGGTAAGCCAGCGGAATAGTCTATCCAGTCTGAGAGTGTGTCATCTTTGTAGAAGACTGAAGCTTCGTCAACAGTACCTAAATAAACACCATTGACTTCATCTCCTGTAAGAATAATCCAATGGATATTCCTGTCCTTGAGTAAGTCTGACTGAGGATAGTGCCAAGTCGCACCGCAGTCTTTGGTATAGGCAACTTTACCTTTCTCTCCAGAGTAAGCTGTCCAAATTGTGTTTTCGTCATTTGGATCTACGGCAATCTGTACGGAGCGGTCATTAACCGATGAGAGCGACATATCAAATGCTTGATTGAACATATCGCGAGATTGTCCGTCATCTGTCGTATGATAGGTCGTGAATATCCCTGCCAGATAGATATGCTTAGGGTTGGAGCGAGAGAACTGATAATTAGAAATGAACTCATCTTCAGCATCGAAGATAAGTCGGAAACTTTGCCCTTCATCTTCCGAGAGGTAGAGATGCATCGGATCGTCCGTCGGACACATAATAAGCCTTTTAGCATAGCGAGGGTCAAAAGCAATTTCATTACTTGTGTGTAGTGTTTCGTAGGGCTTACGGCTGTTGAAGAACTCTTGATAGTAGCTCTTGATTTGTCCGCTTAGTTGCTTTGGAATAATGTGTGTGCCAGCATCAGAGAAATAGACTTTATTTGGATTGCTAAGCATTACGTGTCCTGTTGCCCATTCAATGCCCCCTATATGTAGCGTGTTGCCTTCGCCATAACGGCTGGCGTGTACGACATCGCCATTGTGCCAACGTCCTCCTGCCATAACATCTTCATTCCAGCCTTGAGCAAAGCCGTGATAATCACTAGCATAAATGCCTTGGTTCTTGTCTGTTCCTTTAGTTGAGAAGAAGTCTTCAGAGAGTTTAATACCTCCATCTGTTGAGAGCCAAGTATCCTTGCCTGCTACGACAACATCTTGAATGTCTGGGTGGCTCCAGTCTCGACGTTGGTAACCGCCAATTGCGGTTTCCCAATAGCCTCCTTTACCTCCTTGGGTAGAGCGGTAAGCATTGCACAGACCGAAGATTATATGTTCAGGGTTTTGGCTGGAAACGGCAATAGACATATCGAAGTAGCCCTGCCCTCCATTGTCATCATCTATATAAGGAGAGAAGGTGTTCTTTGGGTTACGCCCTCCGAGGCGTACGGTTTGGTCTTGCCAAGTTACGCCTGCATCTGTGCTTTTGAGCAGATAAGGCTGTCCAATGCCTCCAAATATCCCGCTATCATAAGGGTCAGAGCTGGCATTCACTAAGGCATAAACATAATCTTTACCACTTGGAGCTGAGCTTACTGCAAGGCGACCTGCTACGATGTTGCTGACAGGGCAGTTTTGCTTTTGAAAGCTTCGTCCTTCATCTTCTGAAAGATAGATGTTGAAGTGCTCGGCACCTCTTGGCTTAGCAATAAGGTACTGTCGCTGTGGATTACCTGCTTGTAGCTCGTGGTCGTGGCAAACGCCGTCAAATGTCTTCTCAAAACTTTGCCCACCGTCAGTAGAGCGGTAGAAACCAGACGCCCCATCATTCCTAATACCAGTGCAGAGCGTTATGTGCTGTGGATTGTTTGGGGCAATGCGGATACTGTTGATACGTCCGATAATTTCTTGATTACGTTGCCACGTCTCTCCGCCGTCCTTAGAAATCCAAAGGTTAATGCCTCCACCTACGTAAATGGTATTTTCATCATTTGGTGCGACTTGTATCGCGTAGATAGAGCCTCCGAAGTTGTGTGTTCCTTGGCAAGCTTGCCAAGTCTGTCCTTTATTTGTCGTTTTGAAGACGACACCTGTTTCCGTGCCGCAATAGACAACATTATGGTTGCTTGGGGCAACGGCAATGCGGTAGACGCAGACTTGTGAATCTTTGATTTTTCCTCCTTTGTCGTAGGTAGCATTAGGGCCAATGTTACGCCAAGTCTTTTGCTTAGGTGTCTTAGCTCGAAACGCTTCATTTGCTTGATTGCTCTTGTCCAATTTTTGGAGATATTTCTCTATTGTAGGCAAAGCAATCGTGCCATCTGCTTGGACATAAGGGCGGAAAGCTTTCGCCCAACGGCGATAGAAATTAACCGAAGGCTTACGTTCTAAAGTCTTAACGCGTGCATCAATGTCCTGAGCAAGCCAATCTCTAAAAAGTGAATCCATTCTAAAATAATTGACTTCCGAAGGTTGCTTGTAGATGTCTTCAAACCACTTTGGAGCATCTTTGGGAAGAGGCTCTGGCGTATAAGGCTGGTAGCAATGCTTTTGCTGTGCCTTTGCCTCTAAGCAAGCGAGCAAGATAAAGCAGTAGGTTAAGATTCTTTTTATCATCTTCTATTTGAATTATTTTATTGCTGAGACAAAGATACTAAAGATTGTCTTAAGGAACTAAAAGCAATTGGTTGAGCTATAGAAAGAACAGAGGCTGTCATCAGAAGATGACAGCCTCATTCTTTATTATAAGTATGTATCCTTACTTGATACCCAGCTTCTTACGGAGCTTCTTTGGAATCGCATTCTTGTTGATTAAGATATTCATTGTCTTACCCTTTACGAAGTTGAAAGACGCATACCAAATACCTTTGTAATCACCTGATACCCCCCAGCTGTTCTTAACCATAAAGAACTTACGACCGTTCTGATTCTTTGCAATACCGAAGAGTGTCATACCGTGGTCATCTGTTAGCTGATAGTTGTCATAACCCTTTTGACGATACTCTTGTGTTGGTTCGATTTCAGGAACGTTAGCATCGTAAACCATCTTGCGGATAGCTTGTTGCTTAGCATAACGGTTAAGTCCAACCCAACGATCTTGGTCGCTACCTTTAGACTCGATTGTTTCCACATCTGCAAGTACTGCAAGACCATCACGTGTAAAGCCAATCTCACTTACGTCAGAACCCCAAGCAATGCTGTAGCCATTCATAATAGCGCTTTCCATCACTTCCATAAACTCATCAATAGGCAAGTTATAGCTTTCAGACCAACGCCAGTTATCCTCAATAGCTAGAGCGAACTTGCTATAGAATGGGTGGTGTGAATATGACGTTAGAGATACGTAATCGTCTGGGTCAAGTCCCATATCCTTAGCGTAGCTCTTAGGAGTGTATTCCTTGCCATTCCAGTTGAACTTCTCTGGGATTTCACCAAGATAAGCGTCAATAATACCAGTGAATGCTGTCCACCAAGCAGTTGAAAGCTTACCATTTGGATTCTTGATGATCGCGTCCAAGAATGCCTTAGAGCCTTGTGCTAGCTCGCTGTGTTGGTTATTCTTTGTACCATAGTTCAAACCTGGCATTACAGATTGAGGTACAGCTCCGTAGTGCTTCAAAACGTAAAGTACATCGTAGAAAGAACCACCTTGAGCATAGTTTAGCTTACCGTGTAGGCGTACATATTTACGTCCTTTGTCTCTGTAACAGTGGTTTACCACGAACATCTCAGACAAATCGTATTCAGGCTTACCCATACGGATAAGCTCTTGCTCGAAGAAGCCTTGACCTGAATAACTCCAACAAGTACCAGAGTTGGCTTGGTTTTTGATAGATGAGATGCCAAGCTCCTTAACTACTGTAAAGACGTTTTTCTCTGCAGGCTTTTTGTTCTGTGCCTGCACAGCTAGACTAGAACTGAAAACTAAAGCCGTTACTAACGCTAAAATTTTTTTCATAATTTCTTCTTATATTAAAATTTCCAATAAAATTTATTTTTATAAATAAATAGCGCTCAAGGCTATTTTCGTCTCAAATATAAGGATTATTTCTTACTATTCCAAAGGATATGGCTCAATAAATAAGACAATTGGATTTTAAGGTGAATGGCTCTTCTGTGAAATATAAAGTTCTTTTGTTCTTTGGACTGAGAACCTGCGACCCCACGCCCCCTCAGACGTGCCCCCTCACTGCCTTAAAATGTAGTTTGTGCATCAGGGTGTAATTTTTATTGCTTGGGTAAGCTTCTAAAAGTTTAGCGGAAAAGTCAAATGACTTTAGCCTTAAACTCAAAAAAGTTTTCCGCTAAGTTTTCAAAAGTTTATGGGAAAGTTTTTTTGCTTCTTTTTAATAAAGTCTTCGGTCTTGTTTAAGTGATAGGTTTAGAGATACTTATGATGCATAAAAAAGAGACGCTAAATTCAAATTTAGCGTCTCTTTTTTGTGATGTTTTTAAGCCTTTGTTTCTTGCTTATTTGATGAATAGGCTCTCGATATAATTGTTAGATAGGCTCTTGATAATAGCTTTGCCAGAGGGACTTATGCTGTATTCCTCACAATCGAAGAGGTCTCGTAGCAATTCTGCTAGCTTAGCCTCGCCCTGCTGATGAGCATATTCTGCGCTGTGGATACTCGCGTATTTCTTGGCTAGTAGCTCAAGAAGATAAGCTTCTCCAAGCTCTTCGTTTACCTCTTCACAGCTTGTCAGAACGGTATGTAGCACCGTAAGCTCTTGCCCCTGTAGGAGGTCAGGCGCTTCAATCAGCTTGCTCTCATTATCGCTGTGCGTAAAGGCAAAGCCAAAACGCTTAAGCAATTCTTCAAGCTTAAGCAGCAGTTCTCGCTCCGTAGCGCTGAGGTTTAAGTCTTCTGGGAAAAGCAGGGCGCTGACTTCTAGCTTTGTCGCGCTCATTTGCGCCTTAAATCGTTCATAGAAAACACGTTCGTAAGCGCGTTCAATGTGAATAAGTAAAACTTGTTCATCGGTAGCCGTGAGTAAGTATTTACTGTTCAGAAGGCAATAGCTTTGAGCCTCAAATGCTCCCTTAGCATTCAGAGAGAGGTCGCTTAGCCTAACTTTCTTGAGATTTAGCTCATTGCCTTGCTCTTCTTTATGTCCAAAGAGGTCGGTACTTGCCTCTGCCTTAGAGGCTTCTAGTTCTTTGCCTAGATTACTCCAGTCAATACTTTTTGAACTAGTCTTTGTTGGCTGAAAGCGTTGTATTTTTCTTTCTGAAGCAAAAGAAGGCATCTTTTCGCGACTAGTACTTGCAGGTGTTGAAGTATTTACGCTTCCTTGGCTAGCTTGATTGCCTGCTTTGTTCAGACTGTTGCCCATAAAGACGTGGCGACGTACGACTAGTTCATCGCCTTTCTGCTCACTTGGCTCTTTATAGCCCTCTACACTTGGAGGTATCTGTACGGTTTGTTCGTTGTTGAAATCTATCGTAGGGAGTACTGCGTTGGCACTTAGTATGCTACGGATTAGGGTGCGCAAGAAAATTTCAATCAGTTCCTCGTCAAGGAAACTAATTTCTGTCTTCTGAGGACTGATGTTTACGTCAATCGCTTCAGGTGCTACCTCAAAATAAATGTAGTAATTTGGCTCTTTCTTGTCGCTCTCATTGGAGGTTATATAGGGCTTAAACGTTTGAATAATCGCGTTCTTAAAAACAGAATGCTCCATATAACGATTATTCACAAAGAGGTATTGATTTGCTCTTTGCTTAGCGCTATCAGGCTTGCCTATAAAGCCATCAATTTTTACTTTCTGATTATTGGAATGGATTGGTAAGAGGTCATTGCGCGTCCTTTTCGAGCTAATAGCAAGGATACGTTCCTTAAGGGGACTGCTGAGCAAATCCTTATAAAGCTTTTGGTCGTGGTATAGCGCCATCGCAACCTTTGGATAGACAAGGGCTACGCGTTCAAACTCAGTCTTAACCTCTCGGTAGACTTTCTCCGCACCGTAGTCTTTGCTCATCAGCTTACGACGCTTAGCTGGAGTGTTGAAGAAGAGATCCATAATAATGAAGGTCGTCCCTTCTGGGCAGACGCAATTCTCCACCGAAATCAGATTACCACCCTTGATGCAGATTTTTGTGCCTAATTCAGCATCTTTTGGGCGCGTGCGTAATTCAACTTCTGCAACGGTTGAGATAGCATTTAGAGCTTCTCCACGGAAACCCATCGTCTGGAGCTTGTCAAGGTCTTCAATACAAGAGATTTTAGATGTCGCGTGCTTCTCAAATGCCATTCGTGCATCAGTAGGGCTCATTCCCTTACCGTTGTCTGTAACCTGTATGAGGCTACGTCCGCCATCTACGACACGAACTTCGATTTTCGTTGCACCAGCGTCAATAGAATTATCAAGGAGTTCCTTAACGATATAGGAAGGCTTTGAGGCAATTTCCCCTGCTGCTATCTGATTGGCAACTGTTTCTGGTAATAGTTTTATTATATCGCTCATCTAAATACGAAGTACCAAAGGACAAAGCCCATAAATAATAAGATTAACATCAGTTTGATTATACGACGTGAGCGCTCTTGTTCTGTGATACCTTCGTCGTGCTGTTTGCGGATATGCTCCGTCCCAAGCTGGAAAGAGCCACGCACACGCTCAGAGAAGCCTAGGTCTAGTTCATTGTCATTGCCCTCTGCCTCTTGCTTATCTGAAATCTCGCCCTCTATTTCGCCTGAACGAATCATTTCTTCTCTGATACGCTGGACTCTTCTATCGAGTTCTTCTTTTCGCGTATCAAAGTATATGGGCTTATGTTCAAATCCTTTGCTTTTTCTTGGTCTGAAAAAGGATTGTATAGCCATTCTATCTTTGTATAATCTTTTGTTTTACTTGTACTATCATCTTTTGAGCTACGCAGTACATAGGTATAGTCAACCTTCTTGTCTGCCGTTTCCTCAAGTAATTTCTTTAGTGCATCTGCTTGTCTTTGTTTAATCTCAGCTTGTTCTTTTTCAAAAGCGTCATAGGCTTTTAGTGCAGCCTTCGCTCCGCTGATAGAGGCTAGACGGCTTAAGACTTCCTCCTTATCGGCGTTGAACTCGTATGCTTTCCCTATAACGTCTTTAGGTTCTTTGGGGCGTTCTTGCGTCTCCCAGCGGAAGTTTTCCAAGCGATTAACTGTTTCGGCTGTCGCCATACTCATCGGGTAGAGCTTACCGTGTGCTTTTCCTTGCCAGTGAACTTTGTCTAATTTCCCTTTCTCTTTGAAGAAAACCGTCATATTAGAGCTGGTCATACGATTCATTCCATTGAACTTCTTCGTCTTCTGATCCTGCATAAAGGTTATGCTCTCCACTGGCTGAGATACATCAATCCGATGAAGCACTGAGTCTCTAATCCAAACGCGCATATTACCTCCGCTCATTTGGTTGAAATGCTCAGGTAAATCTTTGATTTGTTCTGACGAAAAGCTATTACCTAATATGTCTACATAGTCAAGCTTTTTCTCCTTAAACTTAAAGATAATCGTATCTCCAAGCACTTGACGTTCTTCCTGCCACATAATAGGAGTAGAGTAGAGGTAAAGCATTGAGTCTAGCGAGACATAGGTCATTGAATCTGCCATTGCTTGCGCATCGTGACGGAAGACCCTTACGCGGTGATAGGCTCTAATCTCACGCATTAGGCTATCCATTCCCTTGTCTTTATTCCTTAGGTAGATACTATCAGGCATTGGGAAACTGAGCATTTCAAGCGTGTCGGCTCCGATATAAAGCGTGTCCTTATTGCTGTAATCCATCGCATAAGCGCGAGAAGTTGCAAAAGCATAGTGGCGCTTATTGTCAAAGAAACCGTAGTCTCCGTAGAGATTAGATTTTTGAAGCGTATCAATGAGCTCCATTCGTCCAAAAGCCTCCCCTGAGCGTGCGTTACCATCAAAGTAGATTGAGTCTCCGATGAGCTTACGACTTCCTGATGTTAGTTCAGAGCGGTCTAAGAGAATGCCGACGTCTGTGTTCAGATCGTAGACACCTCTACGGGAAACAATCGTTCCAGAGTCTGCTTTAATTAGGCTTTCGCCATCGAAATGTCCTATACGTCTCTCCGTATTGTAGTAGAAATGCTCGGTGAAAAGCTCTGTGCTATCATTGTGCAGAACCACATTTTCGTGGAATTCAGCATCGTTGGTCTGAGGGTGAAACTCCCCATAATCAGAGCTCAGGGTATTCTGTTCATCAATAACGCTTCCACCCTCGAAATAGTAACCTATGTCTGTTACTCTGTCGTAGTCTAAGCTATCTGTAAATAGTTGGGTTGTCGGGTTCTCAAGCATCACATTTTCGCGGAGCTTGGCAATTTTTGTTTGTCCGTCGTAGTAGAGGTATTTTGCATAGATATTGATGCTGTCCCCCTGCTTCATTTTGACATTGCCGAAGGCCTCAAAAGTTTGGCTCTTGTCATGCAGGTAAGCACTGTCACAACTCATCATCGCATCACCGTGACGGAAGAGGACGTTCCCGCTGAGGCACTGAACCCCAGGGCGAAGTGCAGCGTTAAACGAGAGGCTGTCGGCATGCTCTAGCCTAATACGCGTTTCTTTCTGTTTGTGTAGGCTATCCGTTTCACTTCTTGACTGTAGCATCATATAAGGGACAGAGGACTCTGCTCTCGGCATAGCCCTCAATCCCATAGCTGCACTACCTAAAAATAAAGCTAAGTAGGCAAATGTCTTAAAGTTAAGCTTAGACTTTTTGTGCATTATTTGTTCTTTTGAACCCAACCTGGATAACGGAAGTCGCAGTCGCTATAGCGGACGCGAATGACAATCGGTGTTTCTTTCTGTTTACGGCGAATCCAACGATTGATTTCTGTCTCACGTTTGCGTGTAAGCGCTAGCTCCTTAATCGTACGATAATCACTATTAAGATTAGCTAAGTGTTCAGGGTGAATTGCTTTGAGGCGAACCAAGGCTACAAACTCTTTACCGTTACGTTGCTTATAGATGAAAGGCTTAGATATTTCTTCTTCTTTCAAGTCATAAGCTTGCTTTGAGATGTCTTGAGGCAGATCTTCATAGCGGAAAGAGGCTGAGCTGTAGAACTTACTCTCTTGGTTCTTATTCGTCATCAAACCTCCACTATTTCGAGTGTCTTTATCCTCTGAGTAACGCTTTGCTGCTTCATCAAAGCTAATCTTTTTGTCTTTAATGGCTTGAGCAAGCGTATCAAGGCGTTCTGTTGCTAGGACTAGAGCCTTTTCATTTGCTTCTGGTCTCATCAGAATATGGCGGAAGTTAACCATATCTCCACGCTTCTCAATAAGTTGAACGATATGATAGCCTTCTTCTGTCTTGACAATCTGTGACACACGTTTATTGTCATTGAGTCCAAAAACAACATCTGCGAAAGCATCTTCAAGAGATGTCTTACCAACAAAGCCATATTCGCCTCCTCGTATCGCAGTACGCTTGTCTTCTGAATATAGGCGAGCTAGAGTAGCAAAGTCGCGCTTACCGTCATTGATGTCTGTAACAAAAGAACGCAGGCGAGATTTAATTCTATCAACTTCTGCTAAATCAACCTTTGGCTCTTGTGTAATCAACTGAACCTCTATCGTTTGAGGAACGTAAGGCAGACTGTCTTGTGGTAGGCTGTTGTAGAAATTTCTAATCTCTGAAGGCGAGATCTGTACATTCGCCGTAATCTTGCGTTGCATTGCTTGTACAATGTTCCCATTGCGAACTTCTTTGCGTCGCTCTTCTTTGATTTTGCTAAAAGGCTTATTGAAGTATTCTTCAACCTTTTCTTTCGAGCCAAGCTGACTGATAACGTAATTTTCCCAAGCTTCTACACCACGATTTACTTGCGTGTCGTCAGCTTTAATACTATCAATCTTAGCTTGGTTAAGAAAAAGCTTTTGAACAGCTATCTGCTCAGGGATAAGGCAGTCTGGATTGCCTTCGAATTTATGTCCTTCACTTCTCAAACGAAGCTTTTGCATCTCAATATCTGAGAGCAAGATTGGCTCATCTCCGACGAGCCAAATAACTCTATCAACGACACTCTTCTGAGCTTTTAAGCTTCCGAAGCTGAAGCTACTAAAAGCCGTACAAGCTAAAGCTAATGTTATTATTCTCTTTACTATTTGCATTTTCTCTTTTGCTAAAATGAAAACTTCACGTCATTTATTAACGCAGACTTTTCTATGATTATTGTTTATTAGTTTGCAAGCTCTGAGAGGAACTTAATGCGCACAAGGCGAATCTCTTCCTCTGGATATTCATTCCCCAATTCATCACAGGCAGCCTCAAGAGAGTCTGTCGTTGATTCGCGGAAATACTCATATATATCTTCAATATGTTCTTCGTCCACAACCTCTTCAATAAAGTAAGAGATGTTGATGCGTGTCCCAGAGTAAACGATAGACTCAACCTCTGTGAGCAAGTCAAAGAAATCAACGCCAAGCCCCTCTGCAACGTCGTCAAGCGCTACCTTACGGTCTATCTGCTGAATGATGGTAATCTTCATCTTATTTTTCTGAGGGATAGAGCGTATGCGCAAATCCTCTGGTCGCTCAATCTCATTCTCCTTGACGTAGGTCTTGATAAGCTCTAGGAATTCTTTTCCATAGCGCTTAGCCTTACCTGCTCCAACTCCAGGGATATTCTGCAGTTCTTCCATCGTAATAGGGTAGAAAGCTGCCATTGCCTCTAGGGACGAGTCTTGGAAGATAACGTAAGGAGGAACGTTGTGCTTAGCGCCCATTTTCTTCCTCAGCGCTTTCATCATCTTGAAAATCGTGTCGTCTGTTACACCACCTCCTGAGGCTGTTTCTTTTGCTTCGCCTAGCTCTTCGTCATCACTCTCTACAATCTTGAAGCTTACAGGTTTTGTAATAAACTTCTTTCCTTTCGCTGTGATTTTGAGTGTCCCATAGGTGTCGACTTTTTTGGAGATGTAGCCATCAATGATTGCTTGGCGTATAACGTTAGCCCAAACATCTTCGCCGTGTTCCTGTCCAAGAGCAAAGCACTCCAGCTCGTCGTGCTTAAAATCTTTGACGGCAGATGTTTCTTCTCCACATAAAACCTTAATAACGTGTTCCGAATCAAATTTAGATTTCAAAGCCCCAATGACTTCCATTAGGTTTAATAATAATTCTTTTGCTTCCACTTTCTTTTTTGGGGATAAACAATTATCACAACATTTACAATTCTCTTCTTTATAATCTTCGCCGAAGTAGTTCAGTAGGAATTTACGACGGCAGATGTCGCTCTGAGCGTAGTCGCTCGTCTCACGAATGAGCTGGCGTGCGACATCTTGTTCGGAGAGGGGTTTCCCTTTCAGGAGACTCTCCATTTTTTTCATATCTTCAGGACGATAGTAGGCAATACAAATACCTTCGCCTCCATCTCTCCCTGCGCGCCCAGTCTCTTGGTAGTAAGCCTCCAAGCTCTTAGGCATATCATAGTGAATGACGTAGCGGACATCGGGCTTATCAATACCCATGCCAAAGGCAATAGTCGCCACAATGACGTCAATGTCTTCACTCAGGAAAGCGTCTTGGTAGTCCGCTCTATCCTTGACCTCTAAGCCTGCGTGATAAGGATATGCCTTGATGCCATTGACTTGTAAGACCTCAGCAAAGCTTGTTACCTTGCTTCTGCTCATACAATAGACGATACCGCTTTTGCCTTTATTGTCCAAGATAAACTTGATGATATCTTTATCAATATCAGCTGTTTTGGGTTTTATCTCGTAATGGAGATTCTCTCTATTGAAGGAGCTTTTGAAGATTTGCGCATCTTCTATACCAAGGTTCTTGAGTATGTCTTGCGCAACCTTTGGTGTAGCTGTTGCCGTTAGGGCAATCAAGGGGCGAGATGAAATCTGTTCGATGTTCTCTCTAATTTTGCCATACTCAGGACGGAAGTCGTGTCCCCACTCGGAGATGCAATGCGCTTCATCAACGGCATAGAAGGAAATATCTACGCCACTAAGCAATTCAACAATCTCACGCGTCCTCAAAGTCTCAGGGGCTACGTAGAGTAGCTTCGTCTTCCCTTGCTGAACGTCTTGTTTGACTTCCTCTACAGCAGAGCGTGAAAGCGTAGAGATAATGTAGTGCGCCACGCTATCCTCTCCGTAGAGACCGCGTACGGCATCTACTTGGTTTTTCATCAGAGCGATAAGAGGCGAGACGACTACTGCCATACCATCAAGGAGCATTGCAGGAAGTTGATAGCAGAGGCTCTTACCTCCTCCTGTAGGCATCAAAACGAAAGTATTGTGCCCAGCCAAGACGCTATTGATAATTGCCTCTTGGTTGCCTTTGAAGAGGTCGAAGCCGAAGTATTTCTTCAGGGCTTGATTGAGTTCTTGTTTGCTTACTTCCATATCCTTGTTTGTATTTGTATTGTTTCTCTGTGCTTAACTAGAGAGAGGATTAGACCTGCTCAAGATATTTGCTTTTAGTCTAACTGTGCCTAGTTTTATGCATCAGCTTTTGTTTTGTCTTCTGCGTAAGCTTTATCGATGATAAACTTTGACTTAGCCTTTGGCATATCAAACATTGCATCTATCATAATCTTCTCTACAATAGAGCGCAGTCCTCTTGCGCCAAGCTTCTGCTCCATCGTACAAGAAACGATATAGTCAAGCGCTTCGTCCGTAAACTCTAGCTCAACCTCATCTAAGGCGAATATCTTCTTGTACTGCTTGATGACAGCATTCTTTGGCTCTGTGAGAATCATCTTAAGTGTCTCAGCCGTTAGAGGCTCTAGGTGCGTGATAATCGGCAGACGTCCAATAATCTCTGGGATTAAGCCAAAGCTCTTAACGTCGCGCGCATCAACATAACGCAGTAGATTCTCTTCTTTCTCTAGGTTGTGCTTCTTTGCCGAAGCGTCAAAGCCTACAACGCGTGTATTCAGACGCTGAGCAACCTTGCGCTCAATGCCGTCAAAAGCTCCCGCACAAACAAAGAGAATGTGCTGAGTATTGACTGCTATCATCTTCTGATCTGGGTGCTTGCGTCCTCCTTGTGGGGGAACGTTCACGACGCTTCCTTCAAGAAGCTTGAGCAAGCCCTGCTGTACCCCTTCGCCACTTACGTCGCGAGTGATAGAAGGATTGTCGCCCTTGCGTGCAATCTTATCAATCTCATCAATGAAGACAATACCTTTCTCGGCTTTCTCTACATCGTAGTTTGAGGCTTGTAAGAGGCGCGTTAGGATACTTTCAATATCTTCTCCTACGTAACCAGCCTGCGTCAGTACTGTCGCATCAACAATAGCAAAAGGTACGTTTAGCATTTTTGCGATTGTCTTGGCTAGGAGCGTCTTACCTGTCCCTGTTGGTCCTACCATTAGGACGTTGCTCTTGTCAATCTCTACCTCGTCTGCATCATCTTTAGAGATGAGACGCTTGTAGTGGTTGTAAACGGCTACTGATAGGTAGCGCTTTGCCTCATCTTGTCCGACGATATATTCGTCAAGATGAGCCTTGATTTGTGCAGGACGTGGGAGCTTATCTAATTTCAGTTCCTCGTCCTTGTTTAACTTGCCTTGTCCTTTCTGTAGCTGTTCGCTCTTGAGGTATTCATCAAAAACCTCGTGCACGCCCTGCATACAGAAAAAGCATATATGTGTGCCTGCAATCTCTCCAGGTAATAGGTATCCCGCTGCAGCATTATCGCGTCCACAGAGACTACATTTCTTAGCTTTTGCCATCTATTTCTTCTCCTTTTTATGCCCTAATACCTTGTCAATCATACCATAATCAAGCGCTTCTTGAGCTGTCATCCAGTAATCTCTATCGCTGTCGCGCTCAATGTCTTCTATTGGACGATGAGCGTGCTGAGCAATAATGCCGTAAAGCTCTTTCTTGACTTTTAGGATTTCTCTTGCAGCAATTTCGATATCACTCGCTTGTCCCTGAGCACCGCCGAGGGGTTGGTGTATCATCACACGAGAGTGGGGCAGTGCCATACGCTTGCCTTCTGTTCCTGCTACGAGCAAGACTGATGCCATAGAGGCAGCAATACCTGTACAAACGGTACTTACGTCACAAGAAATATATTGCATAATGTCGTAGATGCCATAGCCTGCATATACAGAACCCCCAGGGCTATTGATGTAAATAGATATGTCAGCCTTAGGATCGTTGCTCTCCAAGAAGAGTAACTGCGCTTGAATGACATTTGCTGTATAATCATCAATGCCTGTTCCGAGGAAGATAATTCTGTCCATCATTAAGCGTGAGAAAACGTCCATCTGTGCCACATTGAGCTGACGCTCCTCAACAATCGTTGGAGAGATATAGCTATTCTGCAAGCCAACATAACTATCTAAAGCCAGACTATTCAGCCCTAGATGCTTCGTTGCATATTTCTTGAATTCGTTATTCATATCGTTATAATATCTTTTCTAAATCATATTTTTATTGGGGCTAGCGCCTCTGCGCTTCTATGTAAATCGTTCTTCGTCCCATTAAACAAAGATAGTAATTATTTGCATTATCCAAGCACGATGACGAAAAACAAAAAAATAAGCCTTTCTAAATCGTCTTATAATGCCTATCGTGCTACTATGATAATCTGATTAAAAAGTAAAGTAATTGCAATTTTTTCCTCATTTCCCTTTCATCTTTTTCTTAGTTTTGGCTTGCTTGGAGTGCGCGAGAAACGGAAATTTTAGGCTCTTTTTAATTGCTTGTTTTATAACGTGTTACAAATGCTTAGAATTAGGTGAAAAAGTTTATGGGAAAACTTTTGAAAGTTTTCCCATAAACTCAAATGACTTTAGCGCTAAACTTCTGAGAGTTTTCCGCTAAACTTTTCAGGGCTATAAAACCACTATTTTCTAAGCTTTGTTGCATTTGATATATCTAGCTTCTTGGCAAATAAATTTCTTGCAGTAAATCCACTAATATGAATTGATATCTCTCTTATATAGATGCATTTCAGTTGAAAATGTCTAAAAATCAGATTTTTTCTACTTTGATTTAGCTGCTTTTGATACGGTTTTTCTTTTAATGCGAAGATTTTTGTCTAAAGTGTTTGCGTTTTTTGGGGATAATATTTAAATTTGTTGTATCAAAATTAACATTATGGGATTAACTACAGAACAAATTCGAGTTGCAATGCAAATTGCTCTTTTGGGTGAAGTTTATTCAGAAATTAGGGCTATTGTATATTCCTATAGCTCAGAGGAAAAGAGTTTTTTTGATTAGATATTATCTTAATAGAGAACCTATTGAAGAGAAGATGATTATGAAAGTGTAAGTGTGGTTATGGCGGAGTTTATTTCGAATTTTAAGTATTCGGAATTTGAAAACTTAAAAGAAGAATGTCAGTTTTCTAGTTTACCTTCATCTAAGTTAGAGCACTTAGACGGCTTTGTCTATTTGAAAAAAGAGTGTTGAGCATTTGTGTATTATTTTAATGATAAAAACAGATGCTTATGAAAAGAACCTTAATTTATTGCAGTTGTGCTTTGTTGCTGGGCTTGTGTTGCCTGTCTTGTGAGCTCAAACGTGTCAAAGATGATATTGCAGAAACTTGGTGTTAATCGCTTTTAATGACTTTATAAGTGGAGAGGGACTTCGTGTACGATGTCCCTCTCTTTTTTGTATAGTTAAGTAATCTATTGCTGATTTAATAAACTTAATCGCTTGGTTTAGGTTTTGTTTTAGGAAATATCTCTATCTTTGTTTGAGTTCTTTTGTTTGTCGGACTCGAATTAAGATTTATTTACATTAAGGATTGGTTTGCTGTTTGCTCCTATTTTATTTAATAGGAGCGATTTAAGGCATTAAGATGGTAATGGATAATTATAATGTATTTTAATATATAGAAAAGATGAGAAAAATGTCATTTTGGGCTAAAGGACTGATGCTCCTAAGCCTTTTTGTGGTGCAGGTAAATGCACAGGAATTGACTTCGCCTAATAAGGCTTTGTCAATGCGATTTGATTTGAACGCAAAAGGACAGCCTCACTATGAGCTGAAGGCTTCTAATGGAACGCCTATCTTGCGTCCTAGTCTTATGGGCTTTGAGATGTCAAAACCTGAGGTTAATTTGAGTTCAGGTTTTGAACGTATTGAGACGAAGACAAGTACTTTCGATGAGACTTGGCAGCCTGTCTGGGGCGAAGTTTCTGAAATTCGCAACCATTATAACGAATTGTATGTTAAGCTCAAACATAAGAAAGATGGTATCTTACTTGGTGTTCGTTTCCGTCTCTACGACGATGGCTTAGGTTTCCGTTATGAGTTTCTTGGCGGTAAAGGGCAGAACTTTTTTGTTGTCAAGAAAGAACTATCGCAATTCGCGATGACGGGCGATATGAAAGCTTATTGGATTCCGGGGGACTAT
>PDWI01003038.1_pt1 | contig 24317 bp, 36 predicted proteins | sample 1430891 | NCBI WGS metagenome assembly PDWI01 (sample SAMN01162508, study PRJNA174530) | Oral metagenome, whole genome shotgun sequencing project. | biome: Marine environment; feature: Marine mammal; material: Swab sample of the gingival sulcus; isolation source: swab sample of gingival sulcus... | reverse complement strand
GGCAGAAGCTAATAACAAGGAGCTTATGACTACATCGGCTATCAAAGCCTATTTAAACATACCTAAAGTTAAAAAGGTATGGTATTATAAAAGACACGGTAAGTTGGCTGCCGACAACGACTTACAACAAATGATAAGCCGAGAAACGCCAAGCTTCCCCGATGCCCTTTGGTCAATTGACGGTACCACTATGCAGCTCTACTACAGAGACGACAAAGGTAAGGTAAAAAGCGACTTATATGTGTATTTCGTAACCGATGCACATACAGGCGCTATTATTGGCCACTCCATCGCGTTTGCCGAGACACAACAGATGGTAATGGAAGCCTTAAAAAATACATTATATACGCACGAAAACAAGCCTTACCAACTGCAATATGATAACTCTTCTGCCAACATTGCCAATGCCGTACAAGGTATAATGAGCAATATGAGCCGTGTACATTTCCCATGTGAGCCGTACAAAGGACGCAGCAAGTATGTAGAAGCCATTATTGGGCATTTCCAACAGCAGGTTTTGCGTAAGCGTGAGAACTTCAAAGGCGGTAACGTAGACGTGCGCAGCTTAAATAGTAAAGCCAACCCCGAACTGCTTAAAGAGATAAGCGAAACAGAAGGCGCTTTACCCTCATTTATAGAAGTGATAAATGAGTTTGAGCAAGCCGTTAGCGAATGGAATAGCAGAGGTGAAAAACGCGACAAATATGGCCGTTTCATAGGCGATTCTAAGATAAAGAGATACGAAAGTATCAAACATGAAAAGCGCAAAAAACTTAACTATTTCGACAAAATAAGCCTGTTTAATATTAAACTGCGCAAGCCTTACAAATACACTACTGAAGGCATTAAAATAGAGTTAGCAGGACAGAAATACAAGTTTATAGTGCCCGACCCCGATTCTATTGGCGATTTCATATTTGCCAATGAACATTTGGGCGAAATGTTTGACATAAAGGTAAACCTTGAGAATCTTAAAATCTGTACGCTTTTACAAGACGGCAAAGTGATAGCGCAAGCCTACGAGAAAGAACAGTATGCCGCCTGTGCAGCAGACATGAAGAAAGATGAAACCTCTAAAGCCAAGCGCTTTAAGCTAAAACAAGAGGAATGGGGTGCCCAATACGCACACAGAGAGCTCGAACGCCAAATGCTGCTACTAGACGAATACAAAGCCACCGGCACCGATGGTTTTGGGTGGTGGGATAGAAGCAAAACCGCTACCAACAACATTAATAATAAGCAAGAAGATACCCGAAACGGTATGGACGATGGTTATACGGAACTGGAACGTAAAATACTAAATATAGGACAATGACAAAAAAACAAATAGAAGAGCACAGGAAAAAATACCCTTTGCCCTTTAAGGAACTAAGCAAGTACAGTTCTTTTGAACAAATTCTTGGAAAAGACCAAAACGAATATATTCTTTCAGAACGCCAAAGACGATGGGATAAAGCTATGAGCAAAATGGACAAAGAGACCAAAGAGGCTTGGGAAGATACAAGTGTTTGTCATGCTTGCAAACACCTATCTGAAGATGGATGGTGTGAGTTGCACGGGTTACCCTGCACTGTTAATCCTGTTTTGAGTTTTTCATTAGGAATACCGGGTATGGCCTGTATGGGATTGGGGTTCGAAAACAAACAGCTAGAATTATTTTAAAATAAAACAAAACCCCATACACCACATTGGTGTACAGGGTTCTTAAAAGCGAGTACAAAGATATGAACAATTTCACAACAGAACAAAAAAAAGTGCTACGAGACAGAATAGTAGCAGCACAAGAGGCTAGCGGATTGAGCGCCAACCGTTTTGCCGTTGAACGTTTAGGCTTCAAAAATGGCAGCAAATTCAGCCATATCCGCAAAAACTGGGACAAACCCGGCATGGTAGGACAAGAAACCTGGGAAGCGGTAGAAAAATACCTTAACGCCAGCGAGGAATACAAATTTGTGGTAACAGAAAATCTGAAAAAAGTATGGAATGCCTGTGAGCGCGCCTATACTTTAAAAAAGCCTGTTGCCGTGGTTGGCGAAGGTGGTTATGGCAAAACAGGTGGCCTAGAAACCTACAAAAAACACATAGAGGCACAAAAACGCTTTAAAGTGGTGTACTTCGACGCAAAACTAATCCGCACACCCAAACGCTTTATTGTTGGTCTTATGCAAGCCTTGGGAATTGAAAAGCCCGGCACCATGCACAAGCAGCTTCAAATGGTGCGCGACCACGTTGCCAAACAAGACATTTTGATACAAATAGACGAAGTGAGCGACTTGGAGAGCCATAATATAGTAGCTATAAAATATGTAATGGATGCGCTTAAAGACAAATGCGGTGTAGTCTTCGCTGGCACACCTTACTTTATGAAAAATTTAGACCGTGGCGCAAGCCGCGACCGCCATCTGTTTTCTGAAACACGCGACCGTCTTTTTATGCTGCCCGAATTGCTTGAAAAACCTACCGAGACCGAAGCAGAAAAGGTTTTTGTAGAGAATGGCATAACAGGCGAAGCACTCGACATTGTGATGGGTAAAAACAAAAAGCTGCTTAGCAGGTCTTGGACTGTAAAAAAAAGCTACAGAGGCATACGCGACTGTATCGACATGTTAAAAATGACCGAAATCCCAGCTATAGACTTCAATAACATTCAATTATAATAACCATGATAGACGTAACCAAAAAAAAGTCCACCGAGGTGGCAAAGATTATACAGAAATATGCCGCCAACGGTGTATATGCAGCTGTAAAATGGGTAAATAAAAGAGCCTATATCGTAGAGTATAAATAACTAAACTATAAAACAATGAGTAAACCAACAGTAGATCTAAGCCAGTTATCAGCAGAAGACAAAGCCAAATTGATGGCACAACTAGAACAGGAACAGCAAGAAAAGCAAGAACGTATTGATAAAGAGCGTGAGCAATACAAGCTTATTGTTAACGATGCTGTTTTGAGCAACTTTGATATGCTAAAACAACTTAGCAACAGTATACAACACGTGAAACGCGTGGTGTTTAATGAGTTCGATGCTATTATAGCTATGAAAGAAGAACTGTTTAAAGTAAAAGAAGGACAGCGTTCCCATACCTTCTCTACACTTGATGGCAGAATATCAATCAAATTGGGGTACCGCATTCGCGACAATTACGACGACACTGTAACCACCGGAGTGGCCAAGGTTCGGGAATACCTTTCTACATTGGCTAAAGACAAGGCGAGTGCAGAAATGATTGACGGGATCAATATTTTGCTAAAATCGGACAAAAAAGGCAACCTAAAGCCGGGTAGGGTATTGGAGTTGAAAGCTTGGGCAGATAAATCCGGTAACCAAACTTTTTTAGATGGTGTAAAGATTATCGAAAACGCCTATAAACCTGCTATATCTTGTCAATTTATAGAGGTAAGATACAAGGATGAGAAAAACAGAGAACACTCCTTGCCACTATCAATTTCTGCTTTTGATATAGAAGTAGATAAAGAGGCTAAACGAGCCTAATCCTATAATGGTTCATTGGGGCGGTTCGATTCCGCCCATAGGAACAATTTAAACAGTATTTAAACAATGGCAACATATATAATACCTAAAGGTTTTCATTTTTGCTCTGCCTTTTGTAAAAGGTTCAAAAAGCTAAACACAGATATTAATTTCTTTGAGTTTGAACTCACCGGGGATAATTGGTACGACTTCAAACAGGTTAAGATCAGCGGTAAGAGCAAAATCATTGGACGCAGTTATGGGTTTGGAGTTCACAACAACAGTATTAGAATTGTTTTCAAAGCCGACAAACGCACAAATCAGTTCCACCTATGGTGGTACTGGTATGACCGCGGCGTGCGTAAACACCAGTATATTGGCAAATTTGGAGTGGGCAAATATAAATTCCTTGCTTTTATGGCCACAGACAACACCGTGTGCTGCTATCTAAACAGGTTAGAACATGATAAGTGGGTAATTGTAGATAATATCTATATAAAATTCACAGAAAAATTGGAAGAAACAGGATACTACTGTTTTCCATTTTTTGGCGGCAAGGACAGAGCTTACAAAACATTTGTGTGGCATGTACACTTTAATTAAATAGCATTTAGAACCATGAAAGATCTGAAGCTAAAACTAACCGGCATGCAAGCAGCTGTATTACTACAAATACTGTTACACTACAATGTGATGTGGCTGCAAGATAAGCGCATACGCCTAATGGCACAAGCACAAATGGCTAAGCTTATCAAGCGCCTACAGAGCATTGATATAAGCAGCACAAAGCAACATAGCATAAAGTTATCGGGGGCTCAAGCTGCTGCCTTTGAGGTATGCTTTGAGCAAGAAGAAGCAACTTTTACCACCGATGCACAACAAGCTGCGCAACTCTACTCACAAGAGGTTTTAAGGTCGGTTTTGGCACAAATACATCAATATTTAACCAGTATTTAAACAATAAGATATGAAGTATTTTATTAGAAGTGCGAATACAGCCTTCAAAGCTATTATTGAATATGATAGAGATGGGATGTTGACAAACCTGTCTTTTGAGAATAAAACACCCAAACAGGTCGATTTTTTCATGCGCATCTTGGCAGAAAGTACAGATATAGACCACATAATGAGTTACCACCTGTTGAAAGTTACAAAAGCAAAGCTAGACCTTAGCTTTACAAACTTTTGGAATACTTACGGTTATAAATTTGGGGATAAGGCTAGAGCGGAACGACTTTGGAACAATATGACAGAAGCAGAAAAGCAAGAAGCGCTTTTCAAGATTCCAATTTACAAGACAGTAATTGCCATAAAGGGTATAGAACAAGCATTGGCTACAACATGGCTCAAACAAAGGCGCTACGAAAACGAATATAAGATATAGGTTTGTTGTTTATAAAGCGTAGGCAGGTCGGCTGCTAAAAGGGTTCGATTCCCTTCTACGCTCAAAGCCAAAGTGGCTTTTTTAATAGTACTAATTTAAACATTTTACATCATGAAAAAAGGTCTAAAACCAAAGCATGTTATAATTGGGGTTGTGATTGCGATATTCGCCTCTTTTCTTATCGCACAATGCGAAAACATGAGAGACGAAAACAAAGCAACCATTGAAGCTAGCAAGTAGGCAACCAAACGCAGGCAGGTCGGCTGCTGATTGGGTTCGATTCCCAACTGCGTACAAAACTTTAAACAATGACCATTCACGAACTTAAAATAGCTCCTAAGTATTTCTTTGATGTTGTAACAGGCATAAAAACAGCAGAAATACGATACAATGATAGAGGTTATAAAGCAGGTGACATCTTAATTCTAAAAGAATGGGATAACGGATACACTGGCAATCAAACAAAAGTAACTGTAACCCATGTTCTTGACAAATTTGAAGGCTTACAACCTAATTTTGTAGTATTAAGCCTCAAAATTGAAACAATTGGAGTAAACGATTTGAAGCAAATACTGAAAATGACATTAGAGGCATATTCTTTTGCTAATGATTTTAATAAAACAGTTACAGACATGCTAGTCCCACATATGGCACTTTGCCAAAAACTTTACCGCACAGACGATGACGTTAAGGATATGGTAAATAAAATAAGTAAATATTTATAGATATGGAAACACTGGCACAACAGCGACAACGCTACCATCGTCTATTGTTGCAATTGGGCGAGGCAAAATATAAAGAAGAAATAATAGGCAGCTATTGGCCTAACTGCACCAGCACCAAGCAACTCAACACATTCCAAATGAATATCTTGTTGCGCGATGCCGAAGAACGTGCAGGCATTCGTCAAAAAGCACGCACAACCGCTGCTACCAAAGCCCCTACCACCGCCGCTGTGCGCAAAATGCGCAGCCGTGTGCTACTCGTGTTGGCCGAGCGTGGCATCACGGCCAAGGTTAGCGATTGGAGCCAAGTAAATAAGGAATTAGAAGCCAAGCGCTACCAGTGGATTTTGAGCGAAGAACAACGTGCTAAAGGCTTGGTAAATAAAAAAGGACTTTTGGCTTTTACCACAGTAGAAGACCTGCAGAAGCTGTTAAAGCAGCTCTGCAGAATTAGAGATATAGAACAACTAAAAAAAACCAAATAATATGATTTTAGCAATAGATTTTGACGGCACCATTGCCCGTGGCAAGTTCCCACATATAGAAGGCGCTATAGCAGATGCGCAACAGTATATTAAGCAACTCAAAGCCGATGGGCATTATATAATCATTAACACCTGCAGAACAGGCGACGACTTATTAAACGCTATCAACTGGCTTGTGCAAAATAACATCCCTTTTGACCGAGTAAATGACAACGAGCCTACCAACGTGGCCATGTATGGCAACAACAGCCGCAAAGTATATGCGCACCTCTATATAGACGACAAGCAAATAGGCGGTTTGCCCGCTTGGAGCGAGATATACAGGCTGATTAGTGAACAGGAGCAACGATACAAAGACAACAAAAACTAATAAAAATAGTAAAAATGAGCACAAATATAGAAATACCAGATTTTGAGAAATTAGCACAAAAGCTCATAAATGAAGCTAAAACAATATCAGCGGTTGAAGCTAAAAGGTTCTTCCAAGATACTTTTAGAAAAAAAGGATTTACAGATACTGCTTTTGAAGAATGGGAAGAAACAACAAATCCTTTCAAAGGCAGCGGAACCATGTATAAAGGCGGTCATTTAATGGGTTCTATAAGACGCAATGATGCAGAATTTTCCAAGAATAGAGTTATAATAGAAAGTAATACAAGGTATTCAAAAATAAATAATGAAGGAGGGCACATTACAGTGACACCAAGAATGAAAAAGTTTTTTTGGATAAAATATGCTGAAATAGCACAAGTTCCTAAAGTAGGCGATAAATACCTATGGAGCAAAGCAAAAAGGCCTAATCATCCAAAAGCTGTATTTTGTAAAAGTATGGCTCTTTTGGAAACTGGTGCTAAAATAAAAATACCAAAGCGCCAATTTATGGGACATAGTACAACTATGATGCAACAAATTGAGAAAGCTTTTTTTGATATAATGTTAGCAAAGTGGAAGGAAACATTTTAATTATTATAAACTACTAAAAACCAGTATCAACCTTTAAATTTAAACACCATGAGTAATTTAAAACCAAAACAATTTAAATGCGTAGGACAAATGCCCGACAAAGGCAACATGTCTTACGTGCCACTATATATAGATAATAAAGGCGAAGCCCATCATTATGTAGACAAAAACGGTAGCAATGTGGTTTTTGAAAGTCAAAAATCTTGTGAAAAGTTTTTGAAAAAGAAAAAACAAAAAAACCGATACTATGTAAGAGTACGTGCTGTATTTGATATATACACACATCAAAATTTCAACCCCTTATTTGAGTTAATCAACAAAAACGTTTGAAATTAAAAAAAATGCCTATCTTTGCCCTCGACTAACATTATTACATTCTTGGGCAAATAAAATAGATTTTATTTAAACAAGATAACAAGGAAACCCGCTATGGTGGAGGCTTGGAAACTGCCCTCAGCCACTTACGCCCGACGTAGTAGTGTTAGTCACACCTACGGCGGGTTTTCTTTTTATAACAAATTAATCGCTATGACTAAGATTAATGCAGCTGGCAACTTACTGCCTATGACAGTAACAGAAGGGGTTACTGTAAATGTATTGCCCTATGAGCAATATGAGTATTTAATGACAACCAAAGAGGTTGCAAAAGGGTATGGTATCTCAGAATACACACTAAGAAGACACAAGATGGAACATCCTTTGGAATTGGCTGAAGGTAAACATTTTGTTACTGCCGTTCAAATTTTGAACGGCATCAAATCAATCCCACACAATGCCACTTTATGGACCAAACGTGGCATTATTCGACTTGGTTTTTTTATCAAAAGTAAACAAGCTATTTTATTTCGCGATTGGGCAGAAGAACTAATCATTAAAGTAGATGAGCAACGCAATTTATTTGGCGAAGTATCGCAACCCAAGGCATTGCCAAAGAAACGCAAACACAATCGCCTCACACAAGCTCGAATGGTAGATATACTTGCTGATGTGTGCAAGATAGAAGATAAAGCACTTCGCATGAGCATTACCAATAAACTAATGGGAAAGGAGGTGCAGTAATGAAAACAGACAAAACACATCAAGAAGTATTGCAAAAACTCAACGATATATTTGCAAATGAAATAAGCCCTCAAGACTTGGCCCAATATATACGTATCTTTTTGCACGAAAGCATGCTTATGTATATGAAAACAAAGGAAGATGAGAGACCGGATATATACAACCAGTTTTATTATCTTACCTTGCTATCAGAAAAGTTAGACCCTGTACTTGGTTCTCTCTTCGATTACTAAATGTTAAAAAAGTCGCTCATTGTAGCGGCTTTTTTTATTTTTGCAGACAAAAACTTGCAAATATGGACATAACAGTAATTCTATTAATAGGATTTATCATTTTTAGCTTATATATGATTGGGTTAAAAGCTAAGAAAAACAAGGAAGAAAAGTTAATAGCTGAAGGAAAAGCAGTGGCAAAACCTGATATTTTTATACGGATAACACAAGGGCGAGGATTGCAATTATTGGAAACTATTGATATCATATCAAACACAAAAAATATAGATACGTTAAGAGGCCGAATAATTTTTGTTAAGAAAATATATCCAAGTCTTATTTATGCTGCGCAAAAAAAGCGATTTCTAACAGATATGCAAAGCGCGTTAGATCAGTATAAAAACATGTACTATGATAAAATGTTACAAGAGTATCAAGTTGCGTTATTAATAACACCTAAAGTTGATAACTTAGATGTGTTTTTAGGAAATGCTATTGCTAATACTTTTGAACGGTATGTAGCACAACAACAAATAGAAATAAATAAACTAAAGCGTGAAAGTGCCATAAAAAAAAGACACGAAAATATTATAAAAATAGGCTATGATGCTAAACGCATTTTCAAAGAATTTAGAATATCCGATTACAATAATAATCTTACAAGAATAGAAAATGTAAGAAAACAGTATTACAATTATCCAACACAAAAATAGTGTAATATTTTTCTAACAAACAAGCCACCAAAGAACTAATCCTTGGTGGCTTTTGTTATTTAAAGATGTGGCGTCTTTTTTAAGCGGAGGGCTATTTTTTTACACCTGCCCTCCATAGGTGTTCTATTTTACCGGATTAATCCGGTTCCAAACAAGATATGCCCATTTTTCATAGCATTTATTATTAGGATGTAAATTGTCACCCACAGTGTATTGCGCTTTGTTATGCCAGTTTACGCCAGCTTCTCTATAAGCGTCTATAAATCTAATACCATATAAATTAGCAACATCCCGCATTGCATTAGAGAAATCAAACAGGGTTACCGTATTTTGACCATACGGACCGCCAGTTCTATTTATTTGCACAGTCTGTGGTGGCGAAAGCAGAACCACCATCGCATCTTTGTTCTGTTCATATATGTAATCTAATATCTTTCTAAGATTGTTGCAATATGTATTCTCGCTTAAATCACTATCTACCGTGCCTGGTATTCCAATTTTTACATACTTCGCAATGTCGTTAATTGCTGAGTGAATAGTAATTAGTTTTGAGTTGCTAAAGTCAATTTGCTCGCTTTCTATTTTTTCAAATATATCTTTCATTGTGTACCCACCAACGCCATGATTACGAACATTAAAACCGCCACCAGAAAGCTTATTAACCTGCGTCATAAGCCCCTCAAGTGGAGCTCCACCGGCAAAAGGAGGTTTGCCATCATAAAAGATAAACGAGTCACCGAGCGCATCCCATTGCCCGACCTCTGTGGATGCTGGTAATGTGCGCCATCCGGTCAAAATCGGACGTGAGTCAAAATCTTGAGACAAAGATATAGCGGCGTTTTCTCTAATCCACTCAGCACTGTGAGTAGCATTTGTACTTCCAAAAAATACTAATAGGTATTTTGCGCTTTGTTTAATTGGAACTTCGGTTATCTCCGCTTGTGACCATTTTATTTTATCCACTACATTATAGTTTTCGTCCAATGTATTTATCATGCTTCTGTACGCAAGTCCTCGCACATACACACTAAACTCATTAGCAGGCCTAAAAGGTGTCAGGTCTATTATCTCAGAAGAGAAGTAACCAGTTCTGGGGTAAACAGCTGCGGGATAAGGTTCTGAGTTAGCCTCAATCAAATCAAACGGAATCAAGTCTTTTCTTAAAAAATCAACTTGAGTATTGTCTTTAGTTCTTAACACGTTACCTGATTTAAATATCGCTAATTTTTCAGGCTTGTTTGTTATTAGCTCTATGCTACCTGTAGTTTGAAAACCCACGCGCACATAACGCGCCAAGGGCGCGTACAATTTATAATCTATAATCTTTTGGCCACCAACATAATTTTTATTGAAAGCCCTTACAAACTGCTTGTCCTCGTTATAGAATGCCACAGCAACGTTTTGAAATGAAGAAGGCGGCGTACCAATGTATTTAAAGACCTGATCTTTTATATCAATATAGTCTGTAACATGTTTGCCGGGTTCAAATCTAAAAACCCCATTTCTTTTTATAACGCCTTCAATATTAGCGTCTATAATCAAATGTTTTGGCTGTTCTTCTTTTATAAACGCACTAACATCAACAATGTTTGCAGCCAATTCATCATCTTTGTGTATAAAAGAATCCCATACATCGCTAAACTGCTCTTCCGATGGCCTGTCATTTCTTTCAAACCATTTTTTTATTTCTTCTCTAGAATATATCATCCTGTTTACTTTTTAAAATTTAATTTCTACAATTTCATTGAGAATATAAAATACGAGTCTCCTGTTTGTGAGCCATCTGATGTTTGCACTTCAATACTATTTGTATTTGTATCAAAATGACAAGAACAATCCCCTTTTTGCATTTGCATAACTGACATATGTGCATCTTCAAAAGCACTCTGATTATCTAATCCATCTATATGTATGTAATATAAACCTTGTACAGTTTGCCCTTGGTATTCTTGCCTCTGTATTGTAACATCCATTTCTGAAATACCGGAACGACGAATAATATCACCTGAAGCGCTTACCCATAACTCTATATTAGGGGCAATAGACCACAGCTTACCGGCTTTAGTCACTGTTGTTTTGTCTTCTCCGGTGTAATCATAAGTAGACAAGCCCTTTCCCGGTTGTTTATCTACCTTGTTTTTTATTAGTTCTGTTAGCTCAGACAGTTTCTTTATACGTACAAAATCAGAAAACGGCACGCCCTCATTATTCAAATACGCTTCTCGTTTTTTTCTAAACACAACTGAGTCACCACCTTCTAGCTCCAAATATTCGTTGTCTTCAAATATTTTTACACAATTATTTTCTGATGTCAACGTGCCGCCTTTAAATTTTACAATTTCCCCATTCAGCACTATCACACCACCATGTATAACAGTCGTCTTAGCTGTACTCTGTGAACCATCAGTTCCGCAACCACTTATTATTACATTACCAAACGCCTTTGCTAAATCAGCAATTTCCTGCCAAGATTCTTGCATTGATTGCAAAACTTCTGTTTCAAAAGGAAACCCATCTGGGTAATTAAAGTATAGTTTATTCATCTCGTATTATATATTCTTTAGTTATTAATTTGTATGTATCAATTATTTCTCTCATCTTATATACGTCGTATTCTAAATTGGGAGGTACAACTACAATAAAATCAACAATCCCACTATGTTCTCCTCTTGTGTATATATACTTTTTACCTATATACAATGGCCTATTTTCAAAAGATGTATATATATATAATCTATCTTTCTTCTCACAATCAATTATCTGTATGCGTCTGAGCTCATTATCAAAATAATCGTTCAAAACTTTTCGCAACGAAAACACCTGGCTATTATGATTTAAACGATACCAATCATTTTTCTGCTTATCCTGAAACCGTCTATATATTTCCTTGATAGGAAATATTAAAATCCTGATAAAATATGCCAATCGTTTTTTTCTCAAAAACGTTGGTAACATCAACAAGACTAACTTATCAATATATATATTGTAATATTTCTTATCCTGCAACTTCATAGCTAATTTCTAATTCTGTTTTAAACCACCCTGACTCTGGAATAACACTCATATCAATAGGCTTATAAATGTTATAAGAGTTATGATTTATCCAAGAAGTCCAAGCGCCATTTATTTTCAAATCTTCAACACCCTCAACATCTTGTATCACATCAACTAACTTCATCAATGATAATTTGCCGTCAAATGGCAACTTTTTTAGGTAAGACTTAATCGCGACCTCTATTGTTTTTTTTCCTGAATTTAGATTAACACCATTGTTATCTAAAATAAAAGGAATATATCTAACCGTAAGAGACAACTTAAATTTGTCCGGCATAGTTGAAACAACTGTCATCTCCACACCAGCGTCTTTTATTTCTTCCAAATACGCTATCAAAGCATTTAATTCATTCGTGTTTAAAGCCTCAAATTCGTTATTTACCTCTTTAGCAACCTTTATAATTAATCTTCTGTTACGTTTTACTACACTACATTGTTTTATTATTTTGCTAGCTTCTATCTGCTCATCTGTAGCGTTACTATTATCAAATTCACAGCTATCAGGAAGCAAGCTAAATCCGTATTGAAAACGCAAAACTTGCGTTCTGTACCAAGAGAAACCATGTGTCGCAAATGTGTCTATTTTCTGATCAACCTCTTTATTGTTTCTATTAACCAACTGTAATACAATAAAAATAACAGATGCTAATACATCAAAAAGAATATTTTCAAAGCTCACAAAAGAAAATTGTTCTTCAAAAGTCTTACTATCGTCAAGTTTATAATAATACTTCATATATTTATTCGCACAAAATTCCTTTGTTATTATATCTTTTACATCTTTAACAGTGTCCATACTTTTACATCTTTAAGAAACAACAAAATCTTTTCCAATTGCCCAAAAACCAATGCCCTGAAACTCACTATTCTCTTCAATAGTTAGAGCAGTGGCAGGCTTTATACCTCTTATTTTATAATAGCGCTGCACATCCGCATTACTAATGCTATCAATAGATAGTGCTACACCCGCTTCTAAATCATCTGTAATACTTACATTATTGGCAATAGCTACATCTACAAGCGTATCAAGCCCGCCACATTCCTGCACAGCAATATCTAATAGCGACTGTCCTAAAATAGTTTTAATTTTTGTCTCCATATTATTATGCCTAATACCATACCTGCTAAAAACACACCTACCAACCAAAGCCATGAGGGTTTAGTACTGGTCTTCTGTTTTACTTTTACTATCTCCTCCATCCAATGCGTCATGCGCTTGTTTTCTTCTTCAATTCGTCGTATCTGTTCTTCTTTAGTCTTTAGTAAGAGCTCGTTATATTCGTCCTTCTTGGTTACATTATTTTTGCGCTCTATGATGCGCTCTATTATCTTGTATTGCTGCCCTTTGGCATCGGGTTTGGAATAGCTTATTTCTTTGGCTGTTGTTATACTTTTATCAGCCACATTGGTCTTCTTTGTTGTTACCTTTTTGGTTTGTGTGTGAGCGTCCTGTGTGGCATTAATGGTATTGTTCGACACGGTTACATCGTTTACCTGCCTGTCCTCTCGCTTTTGGTTCTTTAGCAACAAGGAGCACCCTGTGTTTAACAGTATGATTATAGTAATCAACAACAATCGTTTCATTATCTGCGTTTTATGGCGTTCAGTTTTTTAGTTAAATTGTCCACTTTTGTCTTCAGTAGCTTGTTTTCAAGTTTCAAATCATCCAATAGCAACCTAAAGTCGTCTTGCTTAGCCAGTAGCTCTACGTTCTTTGTGCGCAGTTTTACCACATCCTCTATGAGTTCTGCATTTTTAGCAGACAGCAGATCTATAGATCTTTGCATCTCTGCCAAAAAATCATTCTTACGCTTTTTGCGCCCTACAAAATACGATGCTATACCTGTCAACACAGGTATGGCGTAGTCTCCTATTATATCCCAATCCCAGTTTGTCATTATATTGTTTTTACATATTAGAGAAGTACAACAAGCTTTCAGCGGTACGACGTTTGGTTAAGCCTCTCATGGGTTTCAAGCGTCCGTTTACACGTGCTTTGTTCCATCTCATAAATTGCTGCTCTATGTTTTTATCAAAAGCATTTGCACGTATCTTTTTTAATAGTGTTGAACGCTTAAAATTCCCTATTCCTACATTGAAAACAAAGGACACAAGCGCATCAAATTGATTTTGTTTTATAGGCAAACGGGCGCTGTTAATAGCCGCTTCAGCCGTTTTTACATCTTGCATAAGCCATTGTTTTGCTTGCTGAGGTGTACACACATCCCCGGCTCTCACATCACGCGTATGTCCGTAGCCAATTGTCCAAATGCCTGCAGGGCATTTATAAGCCTTCAGGCTTAAAGCTTCGTGTTGCATAATAAGCGCTAATCCTTTTTCACTTGTCTTCATTTTATCCTTGTTTTCAATCTGTTTTTATAGTTGTCGTAATCCAATCCGGCACGTGTAAAATGCACACGTATCCGGCTCTCTATTTGCGATCTGTCTAATTTGCCGCGTACATACTTTGTTAATCCCACACCTATGAGCGGATCAGCTTTCAAATTGCCCTGGTGCAACTTCAAAACCATAATGGCATTCTGATCAGTAGTGTCGCCCACCACTAAACCGCTCACTATTTTACCATCTGCATCTCGCACAGTTTGTATGGCAAGGTCAAAGTCATCTGTCAGTAATATGCCTTTATGTTTCATTAGTGTGTTATTTTAGTGTCTTCTATTTTGCTAAAATCTTCTTTATCATGTTGTATAGCTTGCAAGCTTGTCTTTATACTTGTTATAAGCGCAGCTCCGGAATCAGGTGCACCGGTAGCAGGCATGGCATTATTCAAAGCTTTTATAATACCATCTATCCGTGCCGTCATTTTACCCAGTTGTGTTACCAGTTCCGGCGTAATGGTTAAACCGCCATTTTGGCCACCGTTATACTCCACCAATTCTATTGCTTCAGCATTAACCAAAAAGGTGGCGGTGCCCTGTCCTTCCAGCACGCCAATAATGCACCGGCTCCCTTTCTTTGGCTTCACGCAAATGGCTCCTAAACCAAGAGACACATTAAAGAACTCCAAGCCCGCATTATCCACCGCCGTCATGGTTTTGGCTTCCCAATCCACACGCTTACACTTTACCGCAAATGTCAGAATGCGTTTTGAGCTGTTTAAATGCCGTTTAAATAAGCCGTAAAACTCTTTTGCGTGTTCTTCTATACCCATTGCCTTTTTCGCTTCTTAAATCGAATATTTTACTTTTTACCTAATTTCAATATTTGTCGATAGCCCTCACTATCTGTAATACACTTTTCGGTGGTGTCAATATAAAATGTACCATTGCGCTCGCTATACATATTACTTTTAAGCGCTACTCGCATGCCATGCTCCAATCTTGGCACGCCAAACAGCGTAATGGTACCGTCCATGCCTTCTTGTTGCGACTGCTTATACATTCTATCCGCAACCTCTTTTATTTCCACCTTTGTCAAATTCGGCTGCTTGATGCTAAGCATGGTACCGCCTTTGTCGCCTGTCTCATAAGTTAAGCATTGGCCATGTTGCTGCAAACTCTCTACCTTTACCCATACTTCTTTTACCTCTTTTTCTTTCAAGCTTTCACCGGCTTGCCTTTCAATTATTAATTCAATAGGCTTGGTGTCTAATGTGGTTTTACCCACCACAAGCGTTTTGCCTCTAAAGAAGCTATACAAGCCCGCTTCTTCTTTCAAATCCTCTAATATCTGTGCTACAGTCATATTAGAATATCTTACAGCGCCCAATTGCGTGTCTTCGCAGTCTATCTTATAGTCCGGGGCGATTTCTTTTAGCAACTGTTTTAGTGTACATCGTTCTTTGCTAATACTTACTGTTCTGCGTTTCAGTTTGTACATTTTATCCTCGCAGCTGATGGTAATTGGGCTACCGGTGCTAACTTGCTCAACATAGCCGGTAAACTCTGTGAAAAGTTGTCCATCATACCCCATTCTCACAATTATAGGGTCACCACTTTTTATATATTGCTTTACCTTATCCCTAAATGCATCATTTTTGCGCGCTATTACCACTTCTGCAGTATCGGTTAGCATTTCCGAACCGCTTACCACTTTCAAAGAACTAAACTTGCGAATAAGCAAACGTTGCCGACCTCTGCGCGCCGGAAACTCAACCTCACCATATATTGCATAAGTCGCCATCTTACAGATCAAATATTAAAAAGTCTTCATCACTTATCGCTTGTATTTCATACTGTATCAATCCCGGCTTACCTTGTATAGCTGTAAAACTTAAACTTTCAATTACAAACTTGGTAATTTGCTTATCTAAGAAAATAGAGCCTTTCTCTATAATCAAAGCATCAGCTATTTCATTCAAAGCAATCAAAGCCAATTGCTGCTCCTTTGCTGTTACATTTTCTTTGCGACTGGTATCATTCATACAGATACCACGAATGTTAATGCGCCAATCTTGCAGCCCAAATATCTCTTTTACACTACCTGTGCCGCCTATTACCGGTGTTGTGATTACATTCTTATCACGACTAAAATCTACTATCGACGCGACCGGAAACTCAAACGAACTGTACTCTTTATCTTCCAACATACCAGTATGCTTATCATACACCTTATAGGTGTCACCCTTTACAGTAAAAGAGCCAATTATAGGCGTGCCGAATTGGCTTAGTCGGTCATACTGTTCATCCGCTACTACTTCTACCTTATAATCAGCATCCGATAAGGCATAACGCTCACCTAACGAATAAGGCAAATACACAGGCGAATTAATACCAAACACATCGTTTAGCATAGAAACGGCATAGCCTAAGTCTAATATGTTGTTATCACTTCCCATGTTCTACATTGTTGTTACAAGCGCATCACGCATTTTTCGGTTAATAGTTCCTATTATCTTCTCTGCAATAGCTTCCACATTCACATCTTTACCCACATTGAAATAATTTTTAATTTCAATATTCTGAGAAATAGTGCGTCCACTACCACCCATGCTGCCTGTACCCGAAAAACCACCACTAGTAGCATTGCTTTGTCTTTTAGGCAAAACAGAGTTAACCGGAACAACAAGAGGCGAGGTCGTTTTATTCAGGTTAGTGATGCTACTACCGCTATTTGTACCTGCTACAGTTTCAGCACCCTCTTCCGGATGGTCAGCCGCAAAGCTATCAAGCCCTTTTTGTTTCCCTTCTTGAAACGACTTGGCAATATTTTCGCCATAAGTTTCAGCAGCGTTTTTGATCTTGTTTAACCCATCTGCAAACGAATAATCATCATTGAACCAATTAATAGGATTAAACACTCCTTTTATTAAATGGTGTATTCCCTGCAAGGTTTCCCAAATAAAGCCACTAATGTCCGTAAAAATAGTTTTAGTGGCTTCCCACATACCTGTAAGCACGCTCCTAAATTCCGCTGAAGTATTCCAAAAATAGGTACCCAATGCAATAATACCTGCTATCACAGCTGCTATCCATCCCAGTATGGGAATATTCATAATAGCCACACCCAAACCTTTAGCCCCTGCACTCATTAGGCTAAAACCACCATTGACAAGATTACCAATCACCGGCATAGTTTTTAAAGTGCCTAACAACATAGACACCCCTTTGCGGGCATTTGCCAAATTAGCCATTACAGATACAGAACCTGCGATACCATCCATAAACGGCAAGATATATTGTGTAGCTCCAAAAATGCTAATTCCCAAATCGCTAAACCATGCCTTGGCTTGGCTTATCTTTTCGGTGTAACTGCCCATTATAATACTGGCCTGCTCGGTGGCCACATTGGTGCCGCTTATTTTTTGTATCATGTTGTCTTGGTAGTCGGCGCTGCGGAGTAATATCTCAGCAGCGGCGGCATTCTCTACACCAAATATTTGTGCCGTCAAAGTTGCATCTGCTTGTATCTTCTTCAGCTCACGCAAACGGCTTGTAAACGGCAATGTCTTGTCACTTACAATGTCGTAATTAACACCCAAAGCTTGCAGCTTTGCCTGTGCTGCTTTGGGGATAACATCAATCCCCGACATCTTGCCCAAGACATTACGCAACGCTACACCCGCTTCACTGCCTTGCTTGCCGCCTTGTGCCAAGGCCTGCAAAGCGGCATTGGTTTCTTCAAAACTCACTTTACTGTTTAAAGCCTGCACACCCGCTTGTTTCAAAGCCGCCGAGATGGAGGGCACTTCAGAAGCGCCCTCTTTTGCTCCGGCAGCCATCACATTCATCATGCGCGTCATTTCATTGGCGGCATGCTGCGGATCGCTCAAATCAACCCCAAATTGCAATACAGAGGTAGTCAAAGCGTCCATAGCCCCCACCGCATCGTTGCCCATTGTTTTGCTCAAGGTTGCCACATCAACACCCATTAGGTTCAGAGCTTCACTGTTTTTAGCAATGTCGGGGCCCAAACGAGACAAAATGCTTTTATAACTCTCCATCATTGCCGACGCATCGCCGCCAAAATCAACAGCCAAATTCCGTGCACTATCACCCAAGTCGTCCAGGGCATCGCCGGTTAAACCGGTAATGGCCTGGACTTCTTTCAAAGAACTATCAAAAGCAATCCCCGGTGCCGATGCTTCATGCAGCATATTAGCCAACTCATTCACGGAACTGGACACAGCATACAGGTCAATCGCAGACATAGCTTTAAAGCTATCTGTCAATTTACCTGTCTTTTGCTGTGCCTTTTCAGCAGATGCAGTAATGCCCTTCATGGGGGCAGTTACCTTATCTATCAGCTCCAGTATCCATTGTGTGGTTTGGGATGCCATCCGGGAATATTGCTTTTAAAATTTCTGATATGGCTGCCATGGTGGCCGCCTTTTGGTTTTCATGTTTTACTTTTTCTACAAATTGCCAATCAGCATAAAGACGAGTCCATTCATCCAGTTCTAAAGTTGTAGGATCTATATTGTACTGCGTACGAATTACCGCGTCCACCTGACCTATCAAGTCATTGTCTGCGATTTGCGACTGCTTTATGCGCTTACTAAAAAACTTTCGTAGGGCTTTAGAAGCCTGTCTATTTGTGATGCTACACCCATATATACTATACCATCTTCCAAGGCCTCCATATCACCACCCACCACTAAATTTTTGATGGCTGACTCAATAAACTCATCTTCTTTTCTTTGTTTCGCAAAAGAAGTAAGCATACGCACTTGTCCTTTGTTAGGTCGTCTTAAAGCAAAGAAGTAAACCTCACAGTTTAAGATATTACCTTCAGCATCTCTGCTAGGTTCTTCAGGTACAACAGAAACAACTTTAATTTTACCATACTTATTTTTCAAAGCATTCAGCTCATCTGTAGGTATCGAACATTTGTTTGCCAAATATTCTTTTAATGTTTTTACTTGTTTTTTCATTGTTTCAATAGTGTTTACTGGTTCCAAAGAACCTTACTTATAATCAATTCAAATTTACTGGCAATAGTTTTATCGCCTTGTTTCACGGCCACAGAACGCCCTGTAAATTCAACATCTTTAATCACATCTCTGTAGTATCCTCCTTGATATTCGTACTCAGCTAAAAAGTCAAACGGTTCAATATCAACAAACCCTTTACCCTTTGGCAAACTGCGTTGTAAAGCCACCTGTTCTTCAAAACTAAGCGTTATCGAAGCTTTTCCAGAACGATTGCCGTAACCACGACCAATAACCTCGTCACCTGCACCATAGATGTTTTCTTTATCCCTCTTGTCTCCATAATCGAACTCTGTAAAGGCTTCGATATCTCTACCCAGTCCGTTTACAGTTAGAGATGTCCAACCGGTCATTCTACCGAATTTGTTTACTATAACACCCATTATTTTTCAATTTTATTAGTTAAACCTAAGTCCACCTCAAACTCGTGAACAATCTGCCCAACCACCACCAAAGCCTGTGTCTTCATTGGCGTGTCTTCATTGACCACTTGCTTTGGATTTATATACACATCTACACCATCAGCGTTGCCTGTAGAAACCATTGTTTCTAATCTCTTTTTGCAAAGCGCTTCCATAGAACCAATCCATGTGCTTTTAATGTAACCGGTAGCAGGATCTGTGGGCACCTTACTGCGCACCTTTTGTATCAAAGTTCTGCGGATAATACGTGCTGCTTTGTTCCAAATGCAGTTACGGTTAAAATAAGCGTAGTCACTTGTTTTAATCACAGCTGTAGGGCAGCCATTCAAGTAAAAGCCGGGGTATTCGTCAAAAGTACCCACATATATATAGCCTTTGTTAGTCAGCTGCTTTTGTTGCATGCCGGTTAAATGATTGATAGGTGTGCCATCAGATAAGGAAGCCGATAACCATCTATTTTGCACCCTATCTGTAAGCGAATAACTTTCTTCGCCCTTACGGGTGCCGGGCTTGTTTTCTATGTCCACGCTGCCCAAATCTTCATGCACTTTGCGCACGCCCACAGAGCCCAACACAGTACCCACCGCAGCGCTGCCTGCATAGGCGGCATTCAATTCTACCCGTGCAGGATCTGCACTTACAACAACCGATATGTTTGGAGCTTCAAGAGTTCTCAAGTCAAACACATCAGCCATCAGGTTAAACACATCTTTGTTGTTAGCTTTTGGTTTACCTTCCAAGAAAACACCATCAATCAAAATGTGTTCATTAGCCAGTTCATTAACCATTCCTTGCAATGCCAACACATCAGTGTTAATCACATCTATGCTCTTAGAATTAATACCGGCAACACCAATCACATTCACACCTTTAATGCTACGGATAGCGCTCAACAGCTCAGTATCATCTACCAAGGCGTCAATGGTTGTTGTCTTGTCAACAGGAATAATATAAAATACAGTACCCGGAGCCAAACGAAACATTTCGCTTAGATGGTAATGTAATTGCTCGTTGTTGTTAGCATCAGAGGCAGGCGTAATACCATGCGCCTCTGCCTGCTTAATATCTACAAGCTCATACACTTCTTTGTGTACTAGTTGCCCAGTGGCAGTAGCGCCACACAACAGGACTATTGTCCTGTCTGTGCCGCCACTTTCTGCACCCAAGCCCCCATTTAACTTGTTTATTATTGCACCTTCAAAACTCATAACTTACTTACCTCCTTTCAAGGCCTCTATACGCGCCTCAGCTGCTGCTACAACCGTTTTTCGAGTGTCATTTCCTAAGATAGCCTGTACAGCTTCTATAGTATCTGCTTTTTCAATCTCAGAAATGAGATCGGCAGCCTTATTACCAACAGTATTCTGTGTGTCTGCATTAGCCTGCATCACATCATCACGCAAAAACGTAACCACAGACAACTCTTTGCCATGTATATTGTTTTGTGCATGATTCTTTGCCGCAGCGTCGCCATGATCAACAATAAATGCCTGCCCATCACTGGTAACGGCTACCTTATTGCATTTTGGGTAATGCTCAAATACCTCTTGAGCAACCACCTGCATTTTATCTTTTCCTATTTGTTTCATAGTCTCAAATTTTACTGTTTAAACATTGTTTAAACAATAAGCCTACATAGTAGTATTAGGCCTATTGTTTTTTTACGCTACCCCGCTCACTATAGCACCTACGGCATAGTCTTCGATGCGTTCAACAATACCGTACACTTGTAATCTGAATTCAGATGTTGGATCAGATGAACGTGTATCCGTAGTTTCCGGTTTGTACAAAATTTTCACTTTTTCCAAATGGTAGTAAGTGTTTGGCGCATAGAAAAACATTGAAGCTACTCTATCGGTAGAAGTAAGCACTGCACCCTTAGCCTTCTTATTACCATTTTGGTCATAGGCCAATACGGCATTGTTTTCAAAGAATTTGAAGCCCATAATAGAGCGGACTTTACCCGTCTCAGAATCGAAAAAGATTTTTTTGTCTGCAAACAACTTAGCAGAATCCTTGTCTAAAACTAAGTCTGTAGAATGTTCCGGTGACAGTATCATGTACAGTTCGTTCATTTTAGGCAAATTCAACTTCTTAACCTTTTCTAAATAGGTAACAATATCCTTAAAGGTCATTCTCAAACGCCCTGTGCCATCATCCTCACCTGTAGTTCTCACTACCGGCATATTGGCATTAGTGTCATCACTTGGTGCAAGCTTCCACACTATATGGTCACGTATTCCCATTTTAATCGCCTCAGCATGTTTAACACGTACCTGATTACGCTTGTCGAATACTAAACCTCTGATTTCAGCATCATCCACTGAAGTAGGTGTAGTATCATACTTTTCCCATTCCACAAAAACCTTTTCACCGTTCATTTTTTTAGGTGTAAAGTCAGATGTGTTATTCACAAGAAACTCAACATTGTTAATCAGCTTATTGCGTCTAATACCATCAGCTGTAATAGCTTGTTTGGGAACGCCCGGCAATACCGCAATAAAGTCGTCCTTAAAATTCTTAAATTCTTGCAGCAACTGAGGTGCTGCATATACATTCAACCAATTCCCTGTGTCTTTCGTTGCCATAATATTTTACTTTATATGATTTCTCTTTTTCCAATCCGCAAATAGAGCCTCATAAGCTTCAGGATTGGTTTCTTCTAACTCTGCAAGGGTTTCGGGATCTTCATCCTGCCATTGCTCAAAGGTTTTGCCCTCATACGTGGAACCTGTACCATTAGCAGATGGTTTAATTTCTGCTGATAATTTTTGCACCGGTTGCATATCGTACAGCAAAGCCTTGTTACCATCAAAGTCGGCCTCAAGTAATTCTTGCCACTTCGCTCTGTTTTTAGCGTTAATTACTTTTTGCCTTTCTTTTTCGTCCAAAAAGTCTTTGATTTTTTGATCCTTTTCGGCTTTCTCCTTACGGGCTGTTGCTGCTTTTAAAGCATCATACTTACGCGCTTTTTCCGCATTGTCTTTAATACGAGCATTTACTTGTTCTTCGGTGGCATCAGCACCTAAGCCAAGCAATACTGCTGTTGCTTCTAAATTCATATCTGTTGTTTTAATATTTGAGTCTTGCTTTGGGGCAAAAGGCGCACCGCTGGCCGCAATGGCATGAGCGGTATCCTTGTCTATTTTTACAGCATCCTTAGTGTCTGTAATAAAGCCCCATTCCTTTGCCTCTTTGGCCGTAAGCCAAAAGTCGCCAGCTTCCCATTTCGCTTTGAATTCCTTTTCCGGCTTCTTGCACACATCCATATAGGCATCATAATAAGTAGCTGTCATGTTCTGTAATAATTTCAGATAAGCGGCCACTTCTGTCTCGTTGCCGTACGTGCCTCCGTGCGGTTTATGGATCATAAATTGACCATTTTTGGCAAGCGCACGTGAACCACTGGCGTTTACTGTTATATAAGTACCGGCACTGGCCACCAAGGCGCCGCCTTCAGCTGTGTAAGTACCAAACACTTCTTTAAGTATGTTAACTATTTCATTCGCTTGGAAACAGTCACCACCAACGGTCATCAGATAGACGTGACAAGAAGTAACACCACTATTCTTTAGCTCTACACATTTGGTGCGCATATCTGTAGCGTTATTCTTTCCCCATTCCGAAATGGATCCAATAATTTCTACACGTCCTTTTGCTCCTTCAGCCGATACATTTATATGTAATTTTGTTTTGCTCATTTTTTCAATTTTCATCAAAATGTTGAGGCAAAAATATAGCCTTTGCAAGCGTGAAAAACAATTGTAATTTATTAGCTATAAGATTTTTATGTTCATAAAAAATATTTTATCATCATCAAAATATTTTCATTGTTTATAAACCAACTTTGTAAAAACAAACATTTATTTCAAGATTTTCGCAAAGTAAAATAAGACGCAAAATGGCAAAGAACAGAGCGAAGAAAAAGACACGCACAAAGCAAGAATTAGACAAGCTAAAACACAGCTTTTATGAACTTGTTGTTGTGCAGGGTTATCAGCAAAAAGATGCTTGTAGAATCGTTGGTATTTCAACCGTTACCGGCTCAAAGTGGGCAAAAGAAGGCGATTTTAAAAAGTTGCGAGAAGGCAGACAGCAAGACTATCGTACAGATGTTGACAATATTCGTCAATTAATTCGCCTCAAAGCACAACGCAAACTCACAGTAGAAAAGGAAATAACTGATGCGCAAATAACAGGAGATACTGAAGAAGAAGAACGTTTAAGAAAAGAATCTCTCCAAATAGCAGACGAGCTTGCTAAACTTACCAAGACTATGCAAGGTATTGAAAAAGACCAAAGATACAACCTTGGCGAGTTTATCAACGTAATGGATGACATTTTTACAGCATTACGAGCATACGATTTGGATTTGTTCAACAAAACGATTCCTTTCCAAGGCTATATTGTAAGAAAGAAAACCAATGAATTAGGG
>PDWI01003037.1_pt1 | contig 24322 bp, 13 predicted proteins | sample 1430891 | NCBI WGS metagenome assembly PDWI01 (sample SAMN01162508, study PRJNA174530) | Oral metagenome, whole genome shotgun sequencing project. | biome: Marine environment; feature: Marine mammal; material: Swab sample of the gingival sulcus; isolation source: swab sample of gingival sulcus... | reverse complement strand
AAGCATTTTTACTTTGGTATTATGATAAGGTTTAGGTTTTAACTCTCCTTCAATATCAACAAAAGATTTTGTCCACTCAGCTTTTTGCCAATCTTCTTCTTCATCTTTTCCATCAATTATTATTTTTGAATTTGTTTGATAGCAAACATATTTTTCGGGATTAAAAAAAATTCTAGATTTCGGAAATTCTTTTGTTTCTTGACACAAAATTAATGATGACGAAATAAGTATTAGTATTAATATTTTATTCACTTGTAACCTTTCTTAAAATTATCTATAAATATATTTTAGATGTTAGAATAATATTTTCTAATCCAATCAAAAATTTAAAAATCCTTGACATGCAATTCAGAATGATACTCTATGTATTCCACAATTTTTTACTTCTGAATAAATAAATATTCCATATAAGATTTTTTTTATTCTTACTGTATTATAACTTCATCTATAAAGAGCCAAGCTTTCCCTCCGGCTCCTTTATGGAAATCAGGACACTTACCAATATTTTCTGCAACAAAATGAATATATCTTGCTTCAGTATTTTCAATCAATGTGCAATATCTTTTTATTTCTATTTCATCATTTTCTTTTACTATATTTTCAGAAATTAGAATTGGTTCAGAATAATTCTTACCGTCTTTAGAAAAAGAAACTGTTATTTTCTTTGGAGCAAAAATCCATGAATCCTGCTTTTCTAAAAAGTTAGCAGAAATTTTTTGAACAGGACTCTGTTTTCCTAAGTCAATTATTACATCACAATTTTTAACTTCAAACCCCAACCAATTAGGATTTCTGAAATCTTTTCTTGCAAAAATTCCATCAATCAAAGAGTTCTTTCCTTGTGCCGGATAACTTGAATGATAGTTCTCATTCTTAACTACTAATGGATAAATTTCATTACCCATTTTCAAATAAGGTTTTTCACTATCTCTAACTATTGATTTCGTAAATTTCTTACTTGCTGTTTCTGATTCTTGAAATTTATCTCCAAAGACTTTTGTTTTGAGAACAATTGATTCCTCAAGGACTAAAGGTCCGTTATATAAATAAGAGTTTTCACAAGGTTCAGTTCCATCAGTAGTATATTTTATTTTAGCATCATTTTGAGTACTTATAATTTCTACTTTTATTTGATTAGCAAACAAACTTCTTTCCGGTAAAATTTCAGGCATAAAATATTTTTTATAATCAAGAGCAATAACTGACTCATTAATTTTTGAATTTGGTCTAGTATTTATTTCTCTTCCAAAATCTTTATTTGGTTTATTAGACATTTGAATAGTAAACGTACTTCCATCTAAAACATTATCATGCGTAAAAAATGATTTCTTATATTCTTTACCATTTAATTTAATTGATTGGATATATTTATTTTCGCTTGAATTATTTTCCATATTTAGAGTAAAAATTTTTCCATTCGGCAAATTGATTTTAACCTTATCAAAAATAGAACTACCCAGAACATACTCGTTACTTCCTGGAAGCACAGGATAAAAACCAATTGCACTAAAAGCATACCATGCTGACATTTGTCCACAATCTTCGTTCCCACATAAACCATCTCGTCCTGAATGAAAAAACTCACTCATAATTTTTCTAATAATCTCTTGAGTTTTCCAAGGAACTCCTGCATAATTATACAAGTACGAAATATGATGACTTGGCTCATTTCCTTGTGCATATTGTCCTATTAATCCGGTAACATCAGAAGGCATTTTATATTTTTCGTAATCTGTTTCTACAATAAATAAAGAATCTAATTTAGCAACAAATTTTTCATCTCCGCCAATAAGATTTATTAAGTTGGTAACATCTTGCGGAACAAACCAAGAATACTGCCAAGAGTTTCCTTCAGTAAATTCACCGGAACCAAGATATGAAGGAACAATAGGATCAAAATTTTTACTCCATGCTCCACTGTTGTATCTTCCTCTCATAAACTTGGTAATAGGATCAAAAACGTTAACATAGTTTTTTGCACGCGACATAAAATATTTATAATCATCTTCTTTCTTCAGTTCTTTAGCCATTTGTGCAATACACCAATCATCATAAGCATATTCTAGAGTTCTAGAAACAGCATCATCTGCCATATCCATTGGAATAAAACCCATTGATTTATAATAACTCAATCCTCTATCATCTTCCATAGCACTTTTCTTCATAGCTCTGTAAGCTTTTTGGATATCAAAATTTCTTATATCTTTCATGTAAGCGTCAACAATAACAGGAATTGCATGATAACCAATCATTGTACCGGTTTCATTTGAAGCAAGCTCCCAAATAGGTAAAGCTCCGCTTTCATCAAATTTTGCAAGCATTGATTTGATAAAATCTATAGTAATTTTTTCATCGAGAATTGTCATTAAAGGATGTAAAGCTCTAAAGGTATCCCATAAAGAAAAAATTGTGTACATATCAAAATCTTCGGCAACTTTTACCTTTCCATCCATTCCTATATATTTTCGGTCAACATCACTAAAAATATTTGGAGCAAGAAATGCATGGTAAAGTGAAGTGTAATAAGTAATTTTTTGTTCTTTTGTTCCACCTTCAACTTCAATTTGCTTTAGGCGATTATTCCATTTTTCTTTTGCTTCATTTTTAACTTTATCAAAATTCCATTCAGGTATTTCAGTCAGCAAATTATTTTTAGCACCTTCTATACTAACATGAGAAATACCTATCTTAACAAGTAACTCTGTATTTCCATCATCTTCAAACTCTAAAGCTGCTTTAACAAATTTCCCTTTTGCAATACTTTCTAAAATATTTTTTTTGTTTAGTTTTATTATTTGATTAGATATGTTTTTTGAAAATTCAGCATAAAAATAGATTGTATGTTTTTTCGCCCAACCTGTAGAAGTTCTGTACCCTTCTATTTTATTCTTATCAGTTATTTTGAAAAATCCTTCTAAAGCTGAATCATGAATTCCATGAACAAGATCAACAACCAATTTTTGTTTTTCATTTTTAGGATATAAGTATTTATGAAAACCTGAACGTAAAGTCGTGGTAAGCTCAACTTTAGTTTTGTAATCATCTAAGAAAACAGAATAGTAACCCGGACTTGCTTTTTCACTTTCGTGATTGAATCTTGAACGATAACCTTCATCCGGATTTTCTTTTAACCCCGCTGAAAATTTAATATCACCTATAAAAGGCATAAAAAGAATATCGCCATAATCTGAAGCCCCTGTTCCACTTAGATGAGTATGACTAAATCCAATTATTGAACTATCACTTGAATGATAACCTGAACACCAATCCCAATCTTCTATTCCCGTATCAGGACTTAGCTGTATCATTCCAAAAGGAAGACTTGCTCCAGGATAAGTATGACCATGTTCTGAAGTTCCTATAAAAGGATCGACATATTTAGTATAATCGGTTTGGGCACGCAGATTAATAATTAACATAATAAATAACAGAAATATTTTTTTCATCTTTTTAGTTTCCTTTTGAGTTTCAAAATCATTCAACATCTTTTGTTACAGTTCCATCGTCATTAGCTAATCGTTCCATTACATTAAGTTTTTTGAACATAGCTCTTAAATCTTTTACACCTCCAATCGTAAACCATGTTATAGCTAAGATTGAAGCTGCAAGATTTGCATAAATATAAACCTTCCAAAAAGACATCCATACTTCATCAGAAACCTCTGAGTTAAGGTTAATTACTGTACCTATTATAAAAACAACAACCCAAATAAACGTCCAAACATAAGTTCCAATATAGATTACTTTATCTAACTTAGAAAATTCTTTACCAATACCAATTGCCTGCCAACCTTTACTTTGTTTTTCATTCATTACTTTTACTTCATCTTCAATTTCATACTTGCCACGATGAAGTAATTTATCCATATTGTAATCTTTCTTTTCTCCAAGCAATGAAACAATAATATAGACTAAAGCAGAAACTCCCATTGCCAATCCCCAAAACATCTGCCCATTAATGAAAAAATCATCATAAATTTGATGAATAATAATTCCACCAACAGCTATTACTGAACCTGTAATTAAAGAACTCCAAGCAGCAGCAGTTGTACCTCTTCTCCAATATAATCCACCAATTATTACTGCACCAGAACCACCTGTAAAAATTGCCCCGGTAATTGCAAAGAAAAGAAAAATATATTGACTCTGTTGAAAAATAAGACTAAAGAAAAAGATAAATAATGCAACACCAAAAATTGAATATTTTAAAATAACAATATGTTGCTCTGGTGTTAAAGGTTTCTTTCTAAATGGTAAAATAATATCCTGTATAAAAATACTTCCCCAAGAGTGCAGATAAGTATCGTGTGTGCTTATAAAGGCAGCCAGCATTATTGCAGCAAAAGCTCCTATTAAACCGACAGGAAGTATTTCAGAAAGTACTAATGGAATTCTTATCTGAGATTGTATTGATTCTGAATCTATTGTACCAAGAGTATCTCCTACTGCTGCTGAAATTGCAGAGAAAGCATCATTGTGCATAACTGTGTAAGCTATTATTGGAACAAAAACTACAAATAAATTCCATTGAGGAATGTTACGCCAATTACTTAGAACTTCGCCCATTTTTGCTTCGTGTGCTGAACTTGCTGATGAATTATATGCTTGTGTTCCCTGCCAAGATAACTTACCATAAACTAAACCAATTAAACCAATAATAAAAAACCAAACATTAAAGTCTTCAACATGACTTGTCTTAAAAGGATTGATAAGCGAAGCATTTTCCGGTGCTTTAGATAAAGTTAAAAATATTGTGTCCCACTCAAAAGTGTATATAAAATATATAACTATTAAGATAAAAACTGTGTTAACAAAAATTCCTTGAAGAAAGTCCGTTATAATTACCGCAATTTGTCCACCAGCAAAAACAAAATATAAAGCAATACTAATTAGAATAAACATTATTATGGGATAACTTGAAATTTCAAGACCAAAAATATTAAAACTTAGAGGAAGATCGCAAAAATAAATAAAAAATCTTGCACCTACTGAAGGAAAAATTCCAAAGTTTATTATACCTGAAATAAAAGCTAAAATTCCTGCAAAAACTCTAAAGTTTCTACTGTAACGAATTTCAAAAAATTGTGCCATAGTTAAGGCTCTAGTCTGCCTAAATCTATAAACTACCCAACCAGACACAGTAATGGCAACAATAACAATAATTTCGGATAACCGCCACCAATTCATATTAAAGCCGGCAACATAATTTAATTCAAGTAAACCAATTATTGAAATTGCTCCCAGCATTGCCATTCCTTGGGACATACTCACTAAATATCTTCCTGCTGTTCTACCGGCTGCCAAAAAATCTGCAACACTACGCATATATTTTCTTGAAGCAACAGCACCAAGTATTAGCAAAAATAAAACAAAGATTAAAATTCCCCAATCAATATAGCTCATAAAATCTCATCTTTAGTTATGTAAATTTTTTATAGTTTTATCTTTAATAAGTTTGGTTTGTTTTTATAAAGTGTAAGTATAAGTTCACCAAATAAAGTATTTGCCCAAGCAAACCAACTTCTTGTAAAGTTTTTAGGATTATCTTTATGAAAAGTTTCGTGAATAAATCCTGTGTCTGCGTGAGTTCTTTTCAACATTTTTAAACATTCAATTATTTCGCTATCATCGTTAGAAGTTAAAGCTCTAACAATAACTGTCATTGGCCAAATCATATCTAAACCAACATGTGGTCCACCAATACCTTCGCCATATTTACCTTCAAAGAAATATGGATTATCTTCACTAAATAAAAACTTCCTTGTATTCTTGTAAATTGGATTCTCTGCATCAATAGAACCAAGATATGGCAAAGCAAGAAGACTTGGGACATTTGCTTCATCCATAAAAAGTTTATTTCCAAATCCATCTACTTCATATGCAAAAATTGCTCTATAATTTAAATAAGAACTTACCGCATTTTTGTAAGTTGCTTTCTCAATCTCTTCTGCTAAATCAGAAAATTTATCTGCTCTCTTTTTATTATTAAAAATTTTTATAAACATTTCTGATAGCTGTCGCAAAGATTGTACAGCAAATAAATTTGAAGGAACCAAATAACCATATATACACGCATCATCCGATGGTCTGAATGATGAATTAATCATTCCATTTGGTTTTGTAGGATTTCCATAACCACTTAGTGGTAATGTATCTGTAGAAACTGCTGTATGTCTTTGAAATTTATACGGACCTAAATCATTTTTTCTTTGCTGTTTAACAAATGTTTCGTAAATTAAATCCATTGCTTTTAGCCAAGTATCATCAAATGGAGATATATCACTTGTTTCTTTCCAATAACCATAAGCCAAACGAACAACATAACACAACGAATCTATTTCCCATTTTCGTTCATGCAATTCCGGCTTCATATCTGTTAAATCCGCTTCCCACTCACTTCCTTCTTCATCACTAAAATTAAAAGCATTAGCATATGGATCAATCAAAACTGATTTGGTTTGTCTGTTTATTACACCAATTATTAGTTTTTTAAGTTTTGGATCAGTGTTTATCAAAGATAAATAAGGCCATACTTGAGCTGTTGAATCCCGCAACCACATTGCAGTAATATCACCTGTAATCACAAAAGTATCAGGTTTACCATCTATTTCAGAATATTTAACTGTTGTATCCAAAGTATTGGGAAAACAGTTTTCAAACATCCAAGCTAATTCTTCATCAGCAATTTGTACTTTTACTTCTTTAATTATGTTTTCAACAGAATCACTAGTAAAGTTGCGTTCTTTTAGAGATGGTCTTTTAGAAATATAATTAGAGCTATTTAATTTTTCATTTTTCATAGTTGTTCTCATAATTGTAAATGCGGCTCCACAAAGAGTTACATTTTTTATAAACTATTTTCTAGTAATACATTTAAACTTTTATGGAACTACTATTTAATTAGATGTTATATAAGACAAAGGAACTAGTATTATACCAGATATGGTAATGTTTCACGTCCTTAGGGATTTATCATTTAACTATTATTCTAACTTTATATTGTTAATACATTAAACAACATAAATGCTTTAAATTTATTATTTGTCTGTCACCTGATAATTCATTGATGACAGACAAATTAAAAAATACCATTATTTTTTTTTAACCTTTTATAGGCTTATTTAATTACTGCAAATTTTCCTACTTTAACTTTTCCGGTTTTTAGAGATTCAACCCTATAAATGTAATATCCTGCTGCTATTTCAAGTCCTTCACTACTTCTTAAATCCCAGTGAACTGTTCCATTAGCTTCAGAATTCAAGTCCCAAGATGTTGTTCTACGGCTAACAGCATTATCTACCATTATTTCATCTACCTGAACTCCACTCAAAGTAAATATTGTTATCTTACACTGTGCAGGAATATGTGTAAACATAATTTGTCTTTTTTGATTTCTTTGCCAATTTGCTACTGCACTTTCCATAGTATTTGTAACAACATAAGGATTAGGAACTACTTTGATATTTTCCATATCTTCTTCTAATCTTTCTTCATCTATTTCTTCTGTTTCTCCTTGCAATGTAAAAGTTATAGAATCAGTAGTATGAAATCCTCTTATGAAATCAACTTGATATACATCTTCTGGTTTAGGGAATTGGTCTTCACTATTAAGACTTCTAAAATCTATTGAAAAGACCGTACCACACCAAATATTCTTTTTAAATAATTCATCAGTTTTACTATCCCCGACCAAAATATAATCTGTGTCCCAATCATATTCTCCATTACCATTCATATCTTGAACTACCAAGTCCATTTGAGGGTATTGACCATCTTCTTGAACAAAAGTTTTATTTAAAACCTTAAAGTTAAATTTATGATCCAATAAAACATCTCGTTTTGGGAAAGACTTTCCATCAAAACCATTTAAATCTTTAAGTAAAAAGTCGGTACGAGTCGACACTTCCTCACCTGGTTGAGTCCAAACTATTTCATATTTCCATGGGAAATACTCATAATATCTGCTTAACCTTATGTTTATTGGAGACGTACCAGTTATCCAGCCAGTTGTTTCATAATTTAATTTAGGGAATATAGTAGGAACTAATCTCATTTTCACTCTAAATCCTTCTACTATATCTGTTATTATATCTCTCTTAATAGTTAAGGTATTTATTCCGTAAACATCACTTGTATCAAAGTTTGAACCTGACAAATCGTTTATTGTTTCATGGTAAACAACTCTATTACTATCAGTCTCATCAAAAATTTTGATACCTTTATTATAATACCTCACATCATAAGGACTTCTTTGTCTAGCATTATTTTGTGCATAATCCATCGTAATTGCATCTAATTTAAGCTTGTACCTATGTCCATTTTTAACCTTCTCCGGAGCAAATATATCCACACTAAAATCTATCAAATCTGCTGCTGTAGTAGTTTCCAATATCTCTGCGGCACCATCACTTGGGTAACCTGCTGCATATTGGCGTGGTTTTACTATTGCAACATTCTTAGATATTCTACGGACTTCTTCATTTTCATCAATTTCCAAAATAAATGTATTTTCAGCAGGTGCTATACGTTGCTTTTCCAAACCAAAATCATAAGCAACAAGCACATAATAATATGTTCTACCATTCTGAACATTTTTATCTATAAATGAATGTTTTATTCCACTATCATCACCTAGATAATATTGAATACCGTTAATTGTTCCAAAATCAGCAAAACCTTTTTTATCATCAATAACATCACATTGAAAAATAGGTTTTTTAAGAGTTGGAGTTCCAAAGCCATCTGTTATTTGGGTAACATCTTGTAAATATGGATCAGTAGAACGGAACAATTTATATCCTTCAAAATCATTAATATTTTTTGCAAATGATTCACGAGTATAAATATCGGCTTTATCGTCCCAACTTAAAAACACCTTACTATCTGATGGATTAACTGTAAGAGTTGGCATTAATGGTGGTTGAGCAAATCTGTAATCAGTTTCATACACCATTTGTACTAATCTCTTTAATTCAAATAAAGCCGGAGCTTTATGCTCATCAGAATTTAACCCTTCCAATGATTCATAAGAATGTAACTCTGACATTGATATTCTTTCGGTTAAACCTTTTTTCAAGCCAAATATTCCGGATGCAAATTGCTCTACAAAGTTTCTAGGAATTAGATTTGCTTCGTGAAATTGTGGTTCTGCTTCAGTATGTAATTTCCAAAGATTTTCATCACCACCTACTCCAAAGTGATCTCTACCCCATCGGAAAACATATTTAAAAGAGCCTAATCCAACCATATCAGATTCACTAATATCTGTTTCTGCAAAATTTGGCTCTGCTATACCTTCTACTCTATCAGGTTTATGATTTGCTTCTGTTCCGTCTGCATCAGGACCGTTATAATTTAAGTCTGCTGGACCTACACCATCCAAACCAACATCATCACCTATATTTTCTCCGGCATCATATTTCCCATTATTGTTGGCATCATCCCAGTCATTCCAATCCTGATCTTCATCTGCATCCCAATGTTCTTTTAAATCTGAATCTTTTAAGTTATAGAAAGATTTAAATTTTTCTAAATCTGAATACCCTTCTGTAGGTCCTATTTTTGCGACAGCATCGTTATTTCGTTTTTCGTCTGTTATTCCATCATGATCATTATCTATTCCATCAATAATACCGGGACTTTCTAAAAATGCAAGTCCATAAACACCGGGTGCTTTACCGCCACCTACAGGAACTCCATCCAAGTCCCAAGAATAACACATATTTAAATCCAAATTATAAAATGCTATATCATCAGCACCATCAGATGATTCACCACCTACAGCATTATCAGTATAAAGACCAAAGTACATATTAGGAAGATCATATTCAGAAATATTAGCTATACTATACTCCCAAAATATTGCATCTTGTACTGATGGATGACTCCATTGGAAACCTCTTGTTTGTACTCTTAGTCCAAGTCCACCCCAAGGCAATCCCTTTTGAATTGTAACATCTGACTTCTTGTCTCCAATTTTAACTTCTTGTAATATTTCTCCGTCTGCACCATAAATTCTTCTAGGATAATATTTAACTGTATCATTCTTACCCAGATATTCTTGATCGTGAGCATCATTTACAACAAAATAACATTCTTGATCTGCCTTCATAATACCTCGGCCAAATCTTCCGTTCCACTCACCCGGCCATATCAAATTATCACCATAAGCAGGCCATCCTAGAACTGGCCAAGAATCAGGTAAGTTACTCATTGCAGGAGTTTCACTTAACTCGTTAAAATATCCAAAGACTGGATACAAACCCCACTCTACTGTTCCATCAGGGTTTAAGTCCATGTGTTCTCTATAACTTGATTGGCAATAATATAAAGTATCCAGATCATTTCTTCCTTGCACCAAACTCAAATCAGTTACAGGAATAGAATCATTTTCAATAAATACTCTTGCTCCTAATAACAAACAAATACCGTCATGCATTTTTGTACCATCAAAAGTATTAGGCCATTTATTTACAAACCAGCTAACGTGATCTGCAATTTCAGTAGTATTTCTATAGAACATTAAAACACGGTTACCAGACATCCAACCAGTTCTTTCGGCAGCAATATCACCTGCCGGGTCATCTGGACCTTCGTATTTTTGACTTTGCCCGTATGAAAAATTTAATGCTGTTAATACTAACAATAATAAAATTTTTGTTTTCATATTTTTTCTTTTATTTTATTTATAACTCATTTGCTAATTTAAAATGTAAAGCTTACTGTATAAGTATGAACTATGCCTAATAATTGAAAATCTCTATAAGCATAATCAAATTTAACTCTATTATTACCAATATAATTTACCAATATTCCCATTCCGAGAGATAAACCATATTCAGAAGTATCATCAAGGAATAACCCTTTATAACCACCTCTTAAAGCAAATTTACCAACTCCGGCTAAGTTAAACAAATATTCGCCACCCACATTCAAAAACTCTGCATTATTATTTGGATGTAAAGCATCTACTGATAATAGTAATTTATGATTTTCCGTATGAATTGCATAACCGGATATGCCTATTCTAAAAATTAAAGGTAATTCCCATTCAGTAGTTTCATATCTACCGGGAACATTACCAAAGTTTCCACTTTCATCAGGAGCTTCATCAAAAGGTCTTTTTAGGTCTATACCATCAAAATGCATTCTAGTACCATAATTGGTAATACTCATACCTATTCTAAGACCATCTTCTTTACTACCCGTCCATGAAAGAAAGTCAGTATTAACAATTGCTCCTAAATCGAAAGCAACCGCACTTGCAGATTCATGCCAAATTCTAGAAGTTATTATTTTACCAGAAGCTCCAAACGAGAACCAGTCAGCAAGTTTTCTACCATACGAAATGCTTATTGCCAAATCTAAACCATCAAATTTTTCTCCGGTTCCTTCTTGAGATATCATTGATGTTACATCTTCTTCTCCATAACTAATAAAAGTAAAGCCCACTCCAAAAGTTCCTAATCCAGGAGCAACATAACCAAAACCTAGAAAAGAAGAATTAATATCAGCAAACCAAGGTTGGTGCATAACCATCAATTCATTATTTGTCATATAACCTAATCCTGCGGGATTCCAATAAATTGACGAAATATCATTAGCCATGCTAACATAGCTGTCTCCCATTCCTAATGCAGCACCTCCAAAACCGAGTTCCAAAAAGTTTGCACTTGTAGTACCCTTTCTGTACGGTTCTTGAGCTGTAATATTAGAGTTAATTAAAAAAATTAATCCCATTACCAAAATTATATATATCTTTTTTTTCATTACTAATTCCTTAGTGAATTACAATTATTTATTTCATCAAAAAATAAAACCTAAACCAATTTTAATTTCCCTTGGTGTAGAATACATATATGGATTTTGAATACTATCATATATATCATTATAGTTACTTCTAAATGTTGCAATATCCACCGGATAAACTACTCCTGTATATGCTCTACCGGTTGTTGAATTAACGTATATTTCATTTTTTCTATCTAATAAGTTATAAATAGATAAGAATAATCTTAAATCACCTATATCGCCAATATCAAAGTCATAGTATCCTGTTAAATCTAAAGTATATGTAGTAGGTTTTTGTGAATTATTAGGATATAAAGTTTGTTTAGCTAAAGGACTAATAGCAACAGGTCTGAATGTATAAGGTTTACCTGAGTTGAAATAACCTGTTAGCGTAACACTATAATTCTTTTTCCTATAACTTAGACTTATGTTAGCAGTATGTCTTTGATCCCAACTTAACGGAACTAAATATGGGACAGGATCTAAACTCTGCCCCAATCTATCGTAAGTGGTTGTAGGATTATCTGCATTACCTCTTGTATATTGCAAAGTGTAATTAAAGTATAAAGCAAATGCTCCAAGTGTATAATCAAATTTTAACTCAAATCCCTTTGCATTACCATAATCTTTGTTGCTATATAAACCATATTTAATTTGGTTATAGGTTGTAACAACAATAGCACTTCTTAAATCATAAATATCTTTATAATAAACAGATAATTCTAATCCCATATTAGGAAGTAATTCTTGCCAAATACCCATTTCATAAGTTACTGTTTTTTCTGCCTTTATCAACGGATTACCCATTACAGTACCAAAATCACCTGTTGGAACAATATTTCTGTGATTTGAATAGAGCGTATATAAAGGCGGCATTTGGAAAAAGTGCCCGTAACTAAAATGTAAAACTGCTGCTCTACCAAGTGTATAAGACAAGCCAAAACGTGGACTTAATTGCCATTGAGCAGACGCCTTAGGATAGGTAGACATTCTTTCCTTACTTAAAATAGGATTACCATTGCCGTCTTTAACAATGTTACCATCAGTATCTTTTTCATAAAAAGTTAATTGATTTGATGGATTTCTTAATTGTGATGGATGAGTTGTATTTGGATTAAAATAATCTAAACGAACCCCTAAATTAATCACCATCTCATCAAATTCCATTTTATCTTGTACGTAAGCAGATAATTCAAAGGGTCTCTTTTTATATCTATCCCAAGCAAGAGAACTATCAGGTAAAAACTCAGCTTCATAAGGATAAAACTCAATTTTTTGTTTTTCCTGATCATACCAATACAATTCGGCAAATGGTGTTCCACGCAATTTATTGTGAATTGGAAATGGTAAATTTTCAACAGAATGTTGAGTAAAAAGAACACCTGTCTTTAATGAATGCTTTTTATTAGCCTGCCACACCAAATCGTATTTAACATTTAATGATGATTGTTTTTTCTCGCTATGTCCTCTATCTTGACCACCACTTTTAAATCCTCCTAATCCACCACCATAGGATGGATGAACATAACGAGGATCAAATGGATCTTTATATAAATAAGTATATTGATAATTATCTACATAAGAAACTTTTAAGTCATGAAATGCACTATTAGAAATAAAATGGTTTAATTGGAATAGCCCCATTTTGGAATCATTATGATATGTAGCTCTTCCATCAGGCTTATATTTATAACTGTGCCCTGCAGGAAAGTAATCATTAGGATAATAAGGACTTTCATCATAGTTCCATGTACCCATCAAAGAAAGCTTTAAGTTTTTATGTAAACTGAAAGTTAACTTAGACATTCCTGAAAATGATTTGTTAGTATTCATTGGTACATAACTATTATCTCCTGTATGCTCGGAATAATATTTTTTATCGCCAATCTTAAAATCCCAAGGAGTGTTTTGTCCGAAAGTTTGCTCTACAGTAGCATTGCTATAATTATCTACTTCAAATCGTCTAATACCGTTTATGTGACCAAGAGAGTTATTAAATCTAAAATTAGAAAAGAATGTTATATAATCTTTTATAATCGGTCCTTCAAAAAGGAGTTTATAATCTTGATTACGCGTAACTTCTCCTGGTTTAAGTCCTATAAATACATCTGAGTTAGCAGTATAATAATTTGAAAAGTGAGAAGATAATGAAACTTTAAATTTATTACTTCCCTCTTTGGTAACAACATTTACAATACCACTCATTGCTCTTCCGTACTCTGCATTAAAAGTTCCGGTAATAACTTCTAAATCCTGAGCAGCTTCTTTTTCAATACCAACTGTCTTATCTGTACCGCCAAACGCTTCATTAACTTGCATACCATCAACAAGGTAAGAAACTTCGCTTAATCTTCCTCCACGAAAGTGCCCATCAACAACACCGGCTTGCATTCCAATAACTTGGTCTAAGTTTTCTACCGGAAGCATTTCTATCTGCTCGGAAGAAACGTTCTTAACAGAACTTGTTTGATCTTTCTTTAATGATACCTTTTCTGCAACAACAACAACTTCTTCACCTACAAGAACCGTTTCATTAAGTTTTACGCTAATGTTACTAGTTCTATTTACAGATACTACAACTTGTTCAATTTTCTTAGACTCATATCCCATCATCTTTACAACAAGCGTATATGTACCGGGAGATAAATTAATAATATAATAATCTCCATTCATATCAGTTGCCGTTCCAATTGTTGTACCATCAATCAACACGTTAGCAAATGGAAGTGGATCTCCAGTATTAGCATCTGTGACTGTACCCATTATTTTTCCGGTTGTCTGTGCAAATGTATTGTTTTGCAAAAAGAACAAACTACAAAATAATACTAAAGTAATTATTCTCAACTTAGTATTCACAATTGCAACTCCTATATTATTTTAAAGATTTATTTATTATATATTTATTAAATTCACTTTTTTCAATTGTAAATTTAGAATTACGTCCGTTATCAGTTTGTTTCCAAGTTTATCCTTTATTACGGAATAAAATCATATCTTTCTATTTATCAATTACTTGAAAACTAATTTTACAACTACTATTCTTTTTATTTTTACCAAACACCTCAAATAATCTAATAGTTACGGTAGCCCCATAACTATGAAATAAAGTATTACAAGATTATAAGTAACAACTTCCTAAAGCAACTATTTTACTTTCAAAAGTCTGAATATATTTATTAAAATCAATTATTTTTTTCTTTTGTATATTTTTCTGCAAGTTGTTTAATTAATTCATTATTATAAACAACATTGTATTTTTCTTTGTATTGTTCAATTAAACTTTCTCTTAACTCTTTTATTTTCTTATCTCTTAATTCTGAAATAATACTTCTTTTAACTTTATCAAATTCACCTACCCAAATCTTTCTATTATTATTATAATGATCACGAGCTTCATCTTCAGAAACCTTAACTTTTCTAGTTATTTCATCTCTAATAAATTTTTGAAGAAGTAGCTTATTACTTTTATTTTCAATTTGGTCAACTAATATCTTATTTTCCCCATAATTCATACTATTATGATCTAAGTAAAGTGCATAATGTTTTGTTAAGTCATCTATAAACACTTGAACATCTTCTTTGGTTATCTGATTAAATATTGCAAATTGATTTCCTTTATTAAAAAAGTAAAAGAAATCATCCACAGTAATATTTCCTTTATTAGATGTGATAACTAAATCATTTTTTAAGTTGCCTTTATACTTGTCTTGCTGAAAAAATCCTATACCATTTTTTGTTACAAACGAGTTTAGAATTTTTGAATAATTAATATCAACTTTTTCAATCTTATACTTTTTCAATAAAGAATCTTGGAATTCAATTATTTGTTTTTGTTTCCCAATTATTTCAAATTCTTTAACGAGTGTTCTTTTAAGCTTAGCAAAAGAGGTCAATTTTTTATTATCTTCTTTTGCAATTAAACGAATAATATTCCAAGTTGGAGCAATGTAAATAGGTTTTGTAGATTCACCAACCTTTATTTTTTTTAATTCTTTATAAACTTCAATCGGCACAGATTGCCCATAAGACCTTTTACCCAATGATAATTCACGGGGCATTACTTTTCTTTTTTCTTTCACATTGCTATTGTTGTTTTTCCCCCAATTAGGATTTTTACTTATTGAATCAATAGCCCAAAACGAGTTATGCTGAATTATCTGAAAAGTATATAAAACATCTTTTTCTTCATAAAAATCTTTTAATTCTTTATCCGATATAAAAATCGATTTACTATTTATCGGGTGAGTTGATGCCAAGGCATTAACTTTAAATTCAAAATTATTTTTTTTGATTGAAGGGTCTTTATCAAATCCTAATTCGTAAGCTTTTCTTATAAATAATAGGTCCGGTAAAAAAATGTTATCAATAGAATTTTTTAGAGAATTAGCGGTAAAACTTTTATGAGCACTAAAATCTTTAGTTAATTTAAATCTTCTTTCAAAAACACCTTCTCTAAGACCTATATCATCTATTTGTACAACGTAATCTTCGTTTAATTTAAATTCTTTGTTATTACAACTGTAAAATCCCAAAAGTAATAGAAATAGGACTAATTTTTTAAAAATATGTATTCTGTCTGTCATATAAATCCTAAGTATAATCTTATCTTTCAATTTAGTTTGAAAGTAAAAAGAAACTGCAGGTGCTTTTACGCACCTGCAATTAAATAATGAAATTTATTTCAATAAAATCATTTTCTTTGTGCTAGTAAATTCACCAGCTTCAATTTTATAGAAGTAAACACCTGATGAAACATTAGATGCATTCCAATCTACTCTGTGTTTTCCTTGCTCAACAACACCGTTTACAAGTGTAGTAACTAATTGTCCTATACTGTTATAAACTTTAATTGCTACTTCTGATTTTACAGGAAGTGTATAAGCAATAGAAGTTGTTGGGTTAAATGGATTTGGATAGTTTTGAGAAATTTCATATCCAGTTGGAATAATATTTTCTTTTACATCTGTAATTTTATCTAATGGTAAAGCTTTATACATGATATAACATTGATCTTCAGGAGCAAGTCTTATTGGATAACTGGAATGTTTACCACCACTTGTCCAACTAGCAAATTTATTTTCATAATCATCTGTAAACATTAAAAGTCCATCACGTCCACCGAAATTATCACTTGTCCACATTAAATGAAGTTTACCATCTGCAACAACTGCAGATACATCATTTTCATCAAGATTTGGTGTCATTGATAAGTTTTTAAGTCCTGACCATGTAGCACCATCATTACTGTAAACCGAGAAAATGTCATTTGAATAGGCATAATATGTTTCAGCCAAATAATCCCATGCTGTATCTTTCAAAGCAACAGCAGGAGTTGCCATTTGTTCCATTAATAATATAAATTTAGGTTCTCCTTCTGCAGCATTGTTATTAGCAATTAATTCAATATTACCAATAATACCATCTACAAAAGCATTACCAAATCCACCCATAGAACTATCAATAGTTCCATAGTTAAACCATTCATAAGTTTCACCGGCAAGTGGATACATAGCTTCTGCAACAACATTGTGTGTAGCACCTGTTTCTGTCCAAGCAATTACTTGTGGTTTAGCTTTTTCTGAACCATCAAAAAATAGTCCTGTAGAATCACCTGGCCAACCTGCATGAGTTTTCATCCAACCACTAACTGAACTTGTAGTATCTAACCAGTGACTTCTATATGTAGCAGTATAAGCAACAACCAATTTATCATCAGCATCATAAACAACTTGTGCATCTGAGTAAGGTCTAGCTTTATTTGCATTATATAAATCAGGTAACCATTGTACTGCTTGAGTTGTATCAAATAACGGAATTAAATCACCATTATCTAAAGCAGTAGCAAAATCAGATTCCCACGATAATCCACCATATTTGCCTTTATGTATCCAAATTTGATTAAATGAGTGTAAGGAAACTACTGCTACTTCTAAACCATCTGAACTAATAGCAAGGTCAGAACCTTCAACTGCATTCATTCTATGCTGCCCAGGAATACCTTGATAAGGATTATCATAACCATAATTAAAGGTTAAACTGGCAACATCACTAAAGTTTGTTCCATCAAAGTTCCAATAAAGGACAGGATCACCCATTGGATTTGTAAACAGAACATGTACCATACCATTACTTCCTACTTCCATTGCATAAGGGTTGGAATAATCTGCAGGTCCCCAATAAAATTGGTCAGTTTGAGTTCCTTTAGGAAGTAATTGATCGCCTTCAACAGCAGCTACTGCTTGCATATGTTTTGCTGTAGAATAAGAATAAGCTCTACTACCAACACCATACATAACATAAACAGGATTTCCATTAGTACCACCACCAATAAATGAAACAGCAGGTTGAACTACATCAGCGGTATCCTGAGATGGAACAGGAATTTTAACACCATCAGTTAAATTTGTATACATTACTTGGTAACCTGTATCTGATTCAGTTACCCAAGTTTTTGTATAAGTCATATGAACTTTACCGGCACTATCAACAGCAATTTGTTTTCCTATTGTACCAACATACCAGTAAAAGAAATAGTCTGTTCCTGTTGTATCAACTACAGTAGCATTTTCTAACTCTTGAGCTTGAGCTGTAGAAAATATAAAGAACATTGTTAAAACAATTAAAAGAATTTTTTTCATGTTTTCTCCTTTTGTAAATAATTTTGTTGTTAAATAATATAGATGTTTTTTTTAATCCTCCTTTTTTTAAATATAAAAGTGCAAATATAAACATATTTTTTTTAATAAAACTACATCTTACTACCATAATCTAATTTATTATCTGTTGTTACAATTGGGAACGATGGTACAACTCTCTTATAAGGTTGATTGTTGTAGTTAACACTCATATCTATTCTAGAAAGCTCAATAGTGTTAAATTTATCAACATTAATTTTAATTTTTTCACTATATTTTTCTTGCAAAGTATCAATATATCCATTCAAATATTTTTCAAGAACAGTTAGATAATCTAACTTTTCTGCACTATCCGGCAAAACTGAATATAAATACTTTTCTTTTGCATAACCATAATTTAAGTTATCTTTCCACATATTAGCATTTCTTTTAACTACATTAATTTTATCGTATTCCCTCTCATAAGCAATTTCTGTTAAATATTTATCACGTATTAAATCCATTATGGCAAATTGTAATTGTTTACCAAAATTTTCTCTCTTTATTTTGCTTTCTCTAAAAACCAAAGGATGAATCTTAAGCTCTCTAAAAAAGTCATTAACTGTATAAACCACTTTATCTACTTTGAAAAACGGCTCGTTTTTAATTTCATCTATTCTATCACCAATTGCATTATAATTTACTTCGTTATCCTTAATTTCCCACATTGAGTTATTAAACTGTTCTTTAATTTGTTCGTTTGTGATTAAATATTCAGGTCCAAGAATATTCGCCATCTTGAAAAAGATATCAGGAAAGAACTCAATATTTTTATTTTTCATTACTTTAGATATAAAATTGTCATATAATTCAATGGCTTGTCTTGTTCTAAACTTATCACTAACATCTTTCCATCTATCGGTAAATTGTTTCTCAATTATTATTGGTCTATCAATCCACCCATTAACTTTTACAAATAAGAACTCATTTTTACCGGTTTTTATTGGTCCAATAATTTGATTTTTCTTTAATGGATAACTGTAAAGTGAATCTAGAACTATGTCAAGCTCATTTGTTGACCATTCAATTTCTTTATGCGGAAGTGAATCAATCCCTGTAATTTCATAAAAAATATTTTGTAAAGGTTTCTTATTATTCAATTTGGTTAAAACTTCTTTACTCATATTACTATCAGGTAAAGAAAAATAAGAGACTTTATACTTTCTTCCTGCTACTTTAACTGTATTTAAAATTTTTGCCGTATCAAGAACTACTTTTTCATCAGCCTCTTTTGCGTACAACCATTGCCTCATCGCTTGTTCTTTTAAACCTTGCAGATATAACTCGCCACTTTCACTTTTTAATATTCTACTTGTATCTGTTGCTTCTATCGAAAATAATTTTTCGGCAATTAAAGAATTGAGAATAATTTTTTTTTCTAAATTTCCATTATTACTACAATAGGCAGGCCTCACAGTATATTCTGCCCTTCTTAAAAATTCGTTGACAGAAATTGTAACATCATCACCAATTTTAACAAGGATTGATTCTTTAGGTTGTTCAATTTTATATTCAGAACAAAAATTAAAGAATATTCCCAAAATTGCGATAACAAAAAATTTCAATTTTCTATTTGTAAAAAACAATTGTTACCTTTCTATTACTTGAAAATTAAAATATTTATAACTTCTATAACCATATATACTTATAAATAAAAAACTAATCAAGGGTAAAACAAATGAGACATTTACAGCTTTCATATTTGCAATTGTTTTCATGTCTATAATTGTTCCTTGTAACGGAGGCAATAATGCCCCACCTACAATTGCCATAACTAATCCTGCTGCTCCAAGTGTAGTTTCTTCTTTTAACCCATCTAAAGCAATGCCATATATTGTGGGAAACATTAGAGACATAAATGCAGAAGTAGCGATTAAACAGTATAAGCCCAAAATTCCTTCTATAAAAATTACCCCACTTGTAGTTAAAATTCCACCAATGGCAAAAACCGTAAGCATTACGCGGGAGTTAAAAAATTTCATCAAATATGTACTTACAAATCTACTTGATAGAAATATACCCATTGCAATTATATTATAGTTTTGTGCTTTAGCTTTGGGAATTCCAAGATTATCAGCATATTGAATAATAAAAGTCCAACACATAATTTGTGCTGCTACATAAAAAACTTGAGCAAGAACGCCTTCTCTATAATTTCTATTTTTAAATAACCTTTTAAATGCCTCAAGTGGTTTTATCTCTTCAGACTCAGAAATTGTTTTTGGCATTTTATAAAACAGAATTATAAGCATAACCAAAAGAACAACTAATCCGAGTATAACGTAAGGATCTCTAATTACTGCCAAATCATGTGTTCTTATTGCTGCTTTCTCAGCAGTATCTAAAGTGTTAAAAATAAGCCCACCTGAACTATCGCGAGCATCAGATTGTAGCGAGACGAGAATAAAGTTAGAAGCAACAAACATACCAAGCAATGAGCCAACCGGATTAAATGATTGAGCAAAATTCAACCTTCTGGTAGCTGTTTCTTTATCGCCCATAGATAAAATATAAGGATTTGCTGTTGTTTCTAAAAATGCTAATCCAAAAGTTAATATATATAATGAAATTAAAAAGAATTCAAAAATTTCATATTTTGCGGCAGGATAAAATAAAAGTGCTCCGGTAGCATATAAAAACAGCCCTAAAAGAATACCGGCTTTATAGCTATATTTTTGTATGAATAGTGCAGCAGGTATAGCCATTGTTGCATAACCACCATAAAAAGCAAATTGAATAAGTGCAGCTTTTGCAGTAGTAATTTCCATAACTGTTTGAAAAGCAGCAACCATAGGGTTAGTAATATCGTTAGCAAATCCCCAAAGAGCAAATAAACTTGTAATTAAAACAAAAGGTATCAAAAATTCTTTTGATACAACATTAGCTTTATTTTTTTTTATTATGTCGCTTCTTTTAATTTTCATTTAGTAATAATTGTGTTTTAATAAAGCACAGATTCATTTTCAATTAACGTAGACTCAAGTACAATACTTTCACAATTCTTATTTTCTTCTTCGGATTCTATTTTTCTTATCAATAAGCCCATAGCTTCTTTACCTAATTCATCTGTAGGATAATTTACATGAGTTAGTTTAGGGTAAAGCATATCTGCATATAATTTGTGGTCAATAGCTGTAACTCCAATATCTTCAGGTATTTTTACATTTTTTTCACGAGCTGCTTCATACACACCTCTGGCAATCATACCATTTCCACAAAAAATAACCTCTGGGAAAATTTTACTATCGTATATTTTATTAAATCCTTTATATCCATATTCCGAAAAAAACTTTCCTTGTATAATCCAGTTTTTATTTATTTCCAAATTATATTTTTTCATAGTATCTAAGAAACCATTCAATCTTAATCCACCATCACTATCTATTGCAACCCTTCTGACCTTAGTTTTAGTTGCAACTGAAATGTCGCTGCTATTTTGTAGTGCTTTGGTAACAGTTACTCTTGAAATACCAAGTTTTTTTGCTATGTCAGACTGCTTTACACTCATAAAAATACATATATTTATTTTTACTTACACGTGTAAGATATGTATATTTTCATAATTTAACAAAAAAAATAAGCCCTTATTTTTCTTAATAAAATTGATAATTATTCTTGATAATTTATTATTTTAAATAAGATATAATTAACTTATTTATTTTGAAGAGCTAGAATAAACATAAAATAAGTTTATCGTCAAATTGATAGGCAAATATAGATCTTGATACCCATGATTAAAATAATGTAAGAAATTAATTTCAAATCTGATATAAGAATAGATAAAAGATACTAAGGAGTTCAACGTGAAAGATACTACAATTAAAACAAGTTCTGGAATAACAATGACAGAAAGAGCACTTAAACATTTGAAAAAATTAATGGAAGAAAACAATATTTCAAATGATTATGCTTTAAGAGTATCTCTAAAAAATGCTGGTGGATGTGGAGGTTTTACGTATAACTTAGGCTTTGATAATGAAGAACAAAGTGGAGATACAATCTTTGATAATAGTGAAATCAGAATTATTGTTGATGGAAGAAGTCTTTTTTACTTAATGGGAGCAGAGCTAGACTATGATGGAGAGAGCTTCACTTTTAAGAATCCAAATAATGCACCAACATGTGGTTGTGGATAGTCACTTATACCTTATAGTACAAGATAGTTGAAAATATTTTTAAATGTTAAAAAGCCGTAATTATTATTACGGCTTTTATTTTTTTACTAATCTGTTTTAAAAATAGATAAATCTTCTCTACCTAAAAAATTCACATAATCAAATTGGAGTAAAAGTCCTAATTTTCTCAGAATTCTTCATAATGCCTCTTCCCTCTTCAACAGATTTTATATCCCCAAATGCCATTGCTTGTGTCATAATATTTCCAAGTGAAGTTGCTTCAACCGGACCGGCATTTACTTGCAAACCGGTAATGTTTGACGTAAGTTGGTTTAACAAATAATTTTGTGAACCTCCTCCAACAATATTTATTTTATCTATTTCTTTATCAAGTACCTTATTTAATTTCTTAATTACATCATTATATTTGTAAGCCATACTTTCTAAAACCAATCTTACATAAGCACCATCAGATTTTGGTAATTTTTGGTTTATATTTTTTAGAGATAAATCTATAGCTTCAATCATACTTGTAGGATTTGAAAATTTTACACTATCCACATCAATTACAGAATTTATAGATTTTTCCTTATAAGCTAATTTATTTAATTCAGAATAGTTATAAGACTTTCCAAGATTTTCCCATTCTCTCTTTAATTGCTGAATAATCCAAAATCCCGTCATATTACTCAAAAATCTTATCTTATTTCCAACTCCGCCTTCATTTGTAAAATTATACTTTTGCGATAGTTTATTTACAATCGGTTTACTTATCTCCGCACCAATCAAAGACCATGTTCCGGAACTTATAAAAATTCCCTTTTCATCTAAGTTAGGAATTGCAGCTACCGCACTTGCTGTATCATGAGAACCAACTGCAATTACTTTTATATTATTTTTCCCAATTTGTCTTGAAATTGATTTATGAAGCTTGCCAACTGTAGTACCGGGATAAATAATTTCGTTCATTAGCTTTTGGGGAATATTTAATTTTTTAAATATTTCAGTTTCCCATTTTCGGGTAAATGGATTAAGCAATTGCGAAGTTGACGAAATTGTATATTCATTTCGTTTAATTCCTGTAAGTAAAAAATTAAATAAGTCCGGCATAAATAAAAGCTTATCTGCATTTTTTAACATAGAGTTATTTTCTTCAATCATACTAAATAATTGAAATGCAGTATTAATTGGCATTACTTGGTTGCCGGTTAACTCATAAATTTTTTGTTTCGGAATTTTTTTAAAAACTCTATTCAGAATCTTGTTTGTTCTGGGATCTCTGTAAGAATACGGAGTTCCCAAAAGTTTATTATCTTTAGAAATAAGTCCAAAGTCTACACCCCAAGTATCAACAGCAATACTTTTAATATCGTTGTGGCCTTTTTCAAAACACTTTTTTATCCCTTTAACAGCTTCATCAAAAAGATAATAAATGTCCCAATGCAGATTTCCGTGAATGTTTATAATTTTATTTGGGAATCTATGAATTTCTTCAAGGTGTATTTTTTTATTTTCAAGAACTCCGAGAATTGCTCTACCGCTTTCCGCACCAAAATCTAATGCAAGATATTTCTTTGGTTTCATAATTATTTTTTCCCGTATAACGGTCCAAAATTACTGCAAGCTCTAAAATCAGCACTTTCCAAATTATCAGTTCCGAAGGCATTCCAAGCACTTGGTCTAAAAATTCTTTCTTCTTCCACATTGTGCATATTTACGGGAATCCTTAACATTGATGCAAGC
>PDWI01011912.1_pt1 | contig 24348 bp, 20 predicted proteins | sample 1430891 | NCBI WGS metagenome assembly PDWI01 (sample SAMN01162508, study PRJNA174530) | Oral metagenome, whole genome shotgun sequencing project. | biome: Marine environment; feature: Marine mammal; material: Swab sample of the gingival sulcus; isolation source: swab sample of gingival sulcus... | reverse complement strand
GCTATAGCTGTCGCATTGGAATCAGTCACCTCAAAAGACGTGAAGGGATGGTTCAAGGCTTGCGGATATTAACCCTTTCAAAATTAAAATGCTCTAGCCAGTGGTCCGAATTTCGGGGGAAAGCGCAAAGCGGGTTATCCTCATCCAGCGCGAAGTCTAATCGAGGTGTAAGCTGAGCCATTGCACCTTCATCTTGTCGGGCGCGAGTCGATGCTTCGTGTGGAAGAGCGGCGAAGGGTGCTACGCATTTCGCCTTGTCGGGGTGTGATATGGATTAATGGATAAATTTGTTTTACCCATCGGGGAATTGGCTACCCACGAATAAACCAATAATAAAGAAAAGAATGCCCATTTTGATAACGCGATTTTTTACGCAGAAGATGGCGTTACATCTAGAGCAGACACTGGCCCCGGCAGGAACAATTGTTCCACAATATGGGCACTGGGTCGCCTGAGCAAGGTCAGCATACTTATATTTCATAATGCCTCACATGGTAGTGCTTTCTCTCCAAATGGCCTTTCACGTTTTTGATTGGAAAACCCTTCAATCCGTTGCCCCTGAGCATGGTTGTGCATATCTTTTGTATCGATAAAAAGCCCCGGCAAGGCCGTGAAAAGCGGGCTTGCCGGGGTGTTTTTTTTAGAACAGTCCCTTGAGTAAACTGGCGGGCGATTTCTTGCCACCGGATTTTTCTTTGCCGAATATCTTTCCTTTGAGGTTCTTTTTTAAGTCCTTTTTACCCTTTTCGAATTTGCCTTTGAGCAACGCCTCTGCCATGGCTTTCCCGTCGAGTGCGAAGCCCGGTGAATCCAGACTGCCGGTGATCTTGATGGGGAGCGGGATGCCGGAGAGTTCGTTGAGGGAAGCTCCTTTCTGCCCTTTTAGGCTACCGACGACGGTGACCGTGGCGAGATAATCTACGTTGTTTTGCGGCAGATCGGCCCAACCTTTGCCTGCCAACCGGAGCAAGGGAGATTTCATGGAGAGGTCGTTGTTAGTGATATGGCCATTTTTGAGAACGGCACTGCCGAGGAGTTCGGCAAAGTCCGTCTTGGCTGGCTCGTCAGACTTTGTTGACTTGCCTTTGATAACATTCAATGCATCCCTGATCATCTTCGCAATATTAATACCGTTGATCGCCCCGTCGGTGAAGGCGAAGGAGGCCGTGCCGCTGACGGACTTCTTGATGTTGGCCGGGGTCAACCCTGAACCTGTGAGAGCATACTTGGCTGTGGTCGTGCCGAGGAGGTGAGCCTTACCAGTCAAATCCTTGAGAAGCGGGCCAGCCTGAACGCCTTTAAGATCGGCGGCTTCTTTCCATGAAGCTATTTTTCCCTTGACGTTGAGGGTGGAATGGGCGGTCAGGGAACCGTCATACAGCTTGGCAGAAAAAGGCTTGATCGTAATGATGCCGTTTTTTGCCACGAGATTGCAAAAGATATCGCTGACGTGCATGTTCATGGCCTTGACCTTGCCGATGGTCAGTTTGGCCTTGAGGTTCAAATCCCGAAGAGAGGTCATGGTCGGCTCTTGTGCCGAGTCCTTTGAAGCAGGGGTCGCCTTTTCTGCGGGGCTGGATTCCCCTTCTTTGACAGGGGCCATGTAGCGGTCGACATCTATAGTATCAATGTTCAGGGTAACAGTGCTGGCGGGTTGGGAGAAGTGCTGTATGGTGCCAGTCCCGATAATGGTGGTGTCGTCGAGTTTGGCGGTCAGATTTTCCAGTGAAACAGTATCAGCAGTGCCATTGATTTTGATCAACGCAGAGGCTTTGGTCAGAGCCTTGGGGTCGGCAGTTTCCATGGGGGCCAGGGAAAGTTGCTTCATCAACTCCTTGACGGACATCTCAGCCAGCTTGAGTTCACCGGAATAGTTGAGAACGTCCTTGTCAGACTTGGCAAAAAAATCGCCAGTGATGGCAATGTTCAGTGCTGTCACGGCCAATTCGGTTATGCGGAACGTCCCAGCGGCTTTGTCAAATTCCGCAAAACCAGTCACTTTGGGGCGGGTTTCCACTTTGGGGTTGTCCAACTTGAGATCGAAATAAAGTTCAAAAGGGGTCACCAGTTTGTCAGCTACAGGGCCAATCGTCAGGTTTAGATCGGTCAGGGAAGACTGGGTTCCGGCCTTGTGGTCTTCGTAAATGACGCTTGCATTGGTAATTTCCACCCCTTCCACGGCAAGGGATTTCAGTTTGCTGCCGCCGGATTGTTGCGCGGTTGCGGGGGCGGACTTTGCGGTCTTTGCCGTGCCATCAGCTTTGGTCAAGTCATCCCAGTTGGAGACCCCTTGCTTGTTGATAGCGAGGTTGGCTGTAAAACCGTCCAATACCACGACGCCGATGGCGACGTTGCCCGAAAGCAGTGGCAGAATCTTTATGCTGGCTTCCGCCTTGTTGATGCGGATCATCTCCTTGGGAGAAAAACCGGAAGCGTTGCCAAGGGTGATTGGGCCGACCTTGAGGCCGAGCCATGGGAAAAAGTTGAAATCAATATCTCCTTCAAACACCAACTCCCGGCCAGTGTTTTCCTTGACCGCCTGTGCGATTTCGGCTTTATAATCATTGGGATCGACCAGAGCAACCAGCAGGGCTGCGGCGGCGATAAAGAAAGAGATAAGTGCTCCGATAAGCCCCAATCCGATTTTTAGAGATTTTTTCATATAAATCTACTCCTTAAAAAAGTTTTTGTAGCAACTTCGATGCACCTGCACCACCGGAAGAGCGAATGTCGCGCTCTTTTATGCCAATATAGGTGAACATGCTGTCAAGAGTCTGGTCCGTAACGTAATCCACGGGGTCGAATCTTGTTCCCCCCAAGCCGGAGAGTTGTTGCGCGACCATAAGTGGCTTGATGTACGAGTCGACGCCCGCAACGGCAATACTCTTGGTCACGATGGGGCGCACCATCTTTTTGAGCGTATCGCGTGAGTTTTTTTCAAAAAACTGGGTGATGGATGTGTCCCCCCCCTGTAAAAAAGAAGAGTAGTCACTGCCTATGGATAGATTGTGAATGGCTTTACGAAAGGCGTCACCCGTTGCTGGTACGGCATCTTCTGCCGCGTTGTTGAGCGAAGAAAGTAAACCGGACGCACTGGCCAACTTATCAAGTCCGGCGGGCAACGAAAGGGTTGTGGCCGAGATGGCGGAAAATCCACCGGGCTCGCTCAAACGGGAAGTCGCATAGTCCGTCCCAAGGATGAGCACTTCCTTAATGCCTGCCGTCGCTTCGGATGGGGTATAAGGCAGCCCCATAGATTTGGACCCTTTGTCCGCAAAGCCCTGAAGTGTGTCAGCCCACCCTCCAAAAGCAGCGGTCGCAGCCAAAAGGACTGCTAACAGTGATAAGTGTATGTGTAAGTATCTGTAGCTCATGTCATTTCTCCTTCGTTAAACATAATCAGGAATAACCCTATCATTAAAATAAGGTATTGTCATGGATTTGCATGGTGTGCCAGCTTGCAATAGTAGCTGCCTTCCACGGCGCGCCGGCTTGCAATAGCGGCACATCTGCTGCGTTGCCGACCCTGTGTCTACCACGGCGCGCCGGCTTGCAATAGCGGCACATCTGCTGCGTTGCCGACCGCGTTGCCGACCCTGTTTTAATCCTCAACGTAGCGCTGCTACGCCTGCGGTTAAAACAAGGTCGGCGCCTTGTAGCTGCACCACTCTTGCAAGCCTCACATTGTCGGGGAGAGGAGGACGCATGGAGCGGTACGTGGTCGAGGTTGTCGTCACGCATAACCCTGATTTGGCCGGGAGAGGAGGACGCATGGAGCGGTACGTGGTCGAGGAGAAGAGTTGTCCAGCCTGATGGTGTCGGAGAGAAGACAGGACGCATGGAATCTCACGTGGTCGGGGAGAAGAAGTGGCGCATGGAATTTTACATGGGCAAGGGCAAGAAGGGACGCATGGAGCCTCGCGGTGTCGGGGAGGAGAATTGTATCCGCCTTACGCGGTCAGGGAGGAGAGAAGGATGAAGCCTTGCGTGATCGGGAAAGGGGGTGGACTTGTAATAGGTGTTGGTACGTTTGGGAGCACAAAGATCAATATTTCCAGGCTGGCGAGAACCTCTTGAAAGTGGTTCCTGACCCGTCGGAGACGCCCCACTGGTGAGGTGGTTCTCGGCAGGGGAATTTGTCCTGAATGAAAAGAAGACAAACGCTTGCCAACGAGACTCTTTTTCAGTAGGAAAGCACTTCTTCGACAGCGTTGTAAAAATAAACTCATCTGTCAGATGACAATGAATACATTGGGAAAAACGTGAAAACGATTCGATAAGCACAGGTGAGGAAACGCATTTGTCGGGGCATGGCGCAGTCTGGTAGCGCGCTAGTTTTGGGAACTAGATGCCGGGAGTTCAAATCTCTCTGCCCCGACCAAGGGAATTAAGCGATTTCAAGTTGTTACTTGAAGTCGCTTTTTCTCTTTTCGGGGTTTAGACAAGTCTAGTACACGCGCTTTAGCCCCTCTGTCATGCTACCCAGATTACCCTTTTTGAACCTGAGCAGGCAACCCTCTTTCCTTTCCCAACGTGGCAAGGTTCATAGCGGAAGCCGAGGGCGAAGTGCTGACGCATATGTCGTTTCCATCTGGGCTCTGGCGCAAACTGTACTCCACGAACACGCTAGGAGCGTCTTATGCGGACCATCAAGGCCCGTACCCGAGTGGTCAGCATTTTCCCAGACGAGAAATCACTGGAACTGGTCGGGGCCATATTGATCGAAGAGAATGAGGAATAGATGGAGGATAATAGTGCGTCACACTTATGCTTAATGCCTTGGAATGATTATGTTACAATATCCCCATGAGTACTCGTTATAAAAAAATTCTCGTGATCGTCCCATGCTTGTCTTCCCGTCAAACTCACCCTCAATGGAAGGGTATGAGTTACTGATGGAGACAAGTTCGACAGGCTATTAGATTGATAAATATAGCATGCGTGGCAAATATGTAATGGAGGCAGTGAGAGTGTGCGCAGGCAATCAGGCTTTCGCTGTTGGGTTATCGTCTTTTAAAACCGCTCCGACTATGAACTGGGCAAAAGGCCGGATGTCATTGTCCACGCTGGTAGACTCCAGTGCGGCCATGTAGGTGGCGCGGTTGTCGACCTTGATTGTTGTCCAAGGGTAGCCGCCAGAAGCGAGCATCAGGTTCATGAGGAAACGCGCCATGCGTCCGTTGCCGTCCGAATATGGATGGATGTAGCCCAGCATCCAGTGGCCCAGGACAGCGGCGACCATGGGAGATTCTTCGCCTTCGAGGCGGTCGAATAGGGTGTTCATGGCGTCGGAGACGGATGCTTCGTTCACCGGAACATGTCGTGAACCTTTGATGAACACCGGATGATTGCGGTAGCCAGCCAGGGCGACGGCGTTGAGCAGGCCGGAACGGACGTGGGGGCCGAATAAGGCTCTGTACCACCCTCCGTGGTCTCGGCGGGCCACAGTGCCAGCTTCCGCGCCTTCCAGCACTTCTTTCACGTTTCCCTTAACTTTGTTGAAGCACTCTTGGTAGCCACGGCAGGCCAGGGCGTTTTTATCATTCGCATCCCTGGCATTTCCCTCCGGGGTCCAGTTGCCGGATGCAACGCGTTCAATGAGTTCCTCTGAGACCAGATAGCCTTCCATGGACAGGGAATGGTAGGCATCATGCGTGTATGCCTCTTCCACGGAAGCCAGATACTCATCGAGATTTTGCACACCCGGCGGGGCGTCGGGAAATTCTTCAAGGACAACCTCCCTGGCTTTTTCCCAGAGCGTATTCACCCGTCCGACCACCGGGCTTTCCTGTTTGGTCCAGATTCGGGCGAGGGGTTTGTCTTCAAACGGGTTGGCTTCCAGGACGGTATGCCCAGCAGCCTTCATGCTTTCGCATATTTCATACGCAATTTCTTTCCGGCCCATGTAGCGGAATGCTCCGGCCAGTCTGCCAGCCACAGTGGTGCGTCCTTTTTCAAGAAGGGGCGGGAGTATCACGGATGCGTTTTCGACAGAGCCCAAGACGATCTCTGCAGCGGTGGAATACGTTTTGAAAAAAGAAGCAGGAGCAAGCGTCAGTGCGAGAGGCAGTTTGAGCACATTCAATCCGCTGACTACGTCAATGTCCTTCTGCGTGATCTTGCGTTTTTTAGGATAAGGCAGGTCGATCATCTTTACGTCGGATGGTAGCTCCCGCAGGTTTGATTGTCCCTTCCGGGCATGCACAACGACCTGATACGGGATGCTCATGTCTCCGGAGTGAATGAGGAGAGACTGGTCAGGCGAAAGATGCCAGGACTTGGCAAAACGGGATTCACAGTACCGCCTGCAAAATTCCCAAAAACAGGAAAACCAGGGCGTGGTGTCACCTGGAAGAACGTCCGGTGTCGTGGACATGAGCCAGCCCTGGATGATCTTGTCCAGATATCCGACCTGCTCCAACCGCTCCCGGTGAACCCGTGTCAATTGGTTTGATCTGATGACCTGCCTACCGTTTTGTTGGAGCTTCCTCAGTTCCTTCAACGATGTAGCAAGCTTTTCATGTGTGGTAGCCATGTGAATCCTCTCGTAAAGGGATATCTACGTCGATTGTGTGTGATTGATACTAGTTTTTTCTATTTTTGTAAAAATAGTTTTTTCTGTTTTTATTGTACTAGTTCTTTGTGTCATTTCTTGCGTGGTTTTTTGTGCAGTGCTTATCCGTGAGAAAACGAAAAAGGAAGCATTGGGACTTGCCAGCAAAACTGTCAGCAATTGGCTCTTTGGCTTGCTTTTTCCACCGTGATTTTAAAGAGGTCATGTCGAAACAGCAGGAGGGGGGATGGACCCGCTCTTTGAGAAGCCTTTTGGCTTTTCATCGGGGTCAGTTTAGGCTGCCACCAGGCTTGTACACAAAGTGCAAGCGCAAACGCAAGGAACGGGTCCAATGGAAAACTATTACCATATATGGGTATATGGGGCCACCTTTTTATACCCTTTGAGCACTGATTTGCCTTGGGTCGCTATCGCAGGATAAGATGGATAAAGCCATATAGTGATCCATTTGTCCTTGTCGGGCTTTTCATGGCATTGATAGGATGGACTTTGCCTGTTCCCGCCAAGATTGTTTCTGTCTGGTGGGTTCTGGTGTCAGCCTTTTTTGAGGAGCTTGTGTTCAGAGGTTGGCTTCAGGATGCGGTCGGTAAGTGGCTCACCAAGCAATTTCCAAACAATTGGTATGCGCAGTCCTCCTGGAAAACAACATTTCCGGGGACAGCCAATCTCATTGTCTCAGGCCTTTTTTGTCTTCTGCACCTCTATAGCCATCCGCCTCTCTGGGCATTGGGCGTCATGCTCCCTTCTTTAGCCCTTGGCGTTATTTGGGATCGCCACCAAAGCGTTTCTCTTTGCTGGCTAATACACGCAACCTACAACATTTGCTACTTTTATCGCCCTCTTTGAACGCCCCTTCCCCGCGCAAGGCTCCATGCGCTTTCTTCTCCCCGACCATGTGAGGCTTGGAGGTGGTTCAATCGAAGGTTGTTCTAACAGATGGCTCCAACCCGTCGTCCAGTTTCAATTGGGGGAGCATTTGCCGGACGTTATCCGAGAGCGGCACGGTCCAGTTGTTTGCCGAGACTATCGCAGAATCGTCCAACCTGACTATTTTGGCCGTGAGGTATATGAAATTGTCACCGATGACATATTGGCCCTCAAGCCTTCCCGCGCGGGGCGGTTGCTTCTTGTCAACACCTATGGGGGTAGGGTCGGCTTTGCTTTTTGCGGAAGGGGAGGCTGCGGCTGGTTCTCCTTGCGTGATGAGCAATCCCCGTTGCACCAACCTGTCCACCACCTGTTCCGTCATGACCCGGCCAAATATGGAATTGTCGCCTGGATTGTTTTGGTTCGTGAATGTCTTGACGTAAATGGGTGACTTTGAAGTGAGCTCTGTGCTCTTTACGTTGAAGTAAAGAACGTCGGCCGCCTGATGGTTGATTTCAATGATCGGGATTTGTTCTGTCTCGTGATACGAGCGTGCCGTGGGCTTGGTGTCGAATACGTAGTCGTAGGTGCTCGAGGCCGTTTTTTTGGTATCTTGCCAAAATCGGTTGCCGCAGCCCGTCATGAAAAGGGTGACCGAAAGAAGTGTGACTATGAGTGGGAATCTTTGCATCAGATGCCGTCCTGTGTTATTTAAAAGCCGACAATATACGGATTGTCCAGTTGTTTATTCGGCGACTTTGTGGATTTCCTTTAGTATTGCCGTGATAAGTTTTGTCATGGTTGCCGATGAACTACTGGCTTGCGCAATAACCTGCTCAAGGGACGCCTCTTCCATGCAGTCCGGGAGGTTTTTGTTGGTAAGGCAGGAAAGACCGAGAACTCGGATGCCCATATGGTGAGCGGCTATGGCCTCCATGCAGGTGGACATGCCGATAGCGTCGGCCCCCATGGTTCGGTACATGCGTGTTTCTGCTGGTGTTTCCATGTTCGGCCCCATGATTTGCATGAGTACGCCACGCTCCAGACGGATACCGAGTTTCAGGGCAAGGCGTATCGCTATTTCGCGTAATGAAGGATCATAAACGGCACGCATGTCCGGGAATCTGTCTCCCCATTCATTGACGTTTTTGCCACGAAGAGGAGTGGTCCCTGTCAGATTGATGTGGTCCTCGATGAGCATGGGGGCACCGATGGCAAAGGAGGGGTTGAGCGCACCGACGGCATTGGTCAGGATGAGGGTTTGTATGCCGAGTACGCCGAGAGTGCGGATAGTATGTGTCGTCTCCCTTGCGTCAAATCCCTCATACAAATGAACTCGACCGCAAAGTGCCATGACCGGTTTGTCCTCTATCGTGCCATAAATGAGTTGGCCGGAGTGGCTTGCCACGGTGGAAACGGGAAATGCAGGAATGTCTGTATAGGCAATGGTGATCGGGTCGTCTATTGCTTCTGCCAGCCCCCCCAATCCGGTCCCGGTCATCAGTGCTATGGTGCCTTCTTGAATTTTGCCTAGATTTTCTTGTAGATATGCGGCAGAATGGTGTATCTTTTTAATGTATTCCATGTTGGCTCCCGTTGCTACGGAGTATTGCTGGTATTCCATGTTGACACGCTGGTCGGGTAACGGACTGGAGTTGAACCAAAGGATAGGCTTTCATTATGGATGTAATTACACTACTCGGAATGGTCTTTGGTCTGTCACTTATCATAGGTGCCATTGTTATCGGTGGTGCTGTCAATGTGTTTATCAATATCCCCGGCATGATGATCGTCATTGGTGGAACCCTTGCCTCCATTATGGTGGCATTCCCGTTTGAGGAAGTCATACAGGCCTTTACGGCTGGGTTCAAGATGTTCGGACAACGAAGAACAAAAGTTCGTGACGTGGTCAATATCATGGTCAAGGTCGCGGAGATCAGCCGTCGGGAAGGGTTGGTTGCCCTGGAAAACGTGCAGACCGAAAACATGGTGCTCAAAAAATCTTGTCAGTTGATTGCTGATAACGCGGATCCCGACCTTATCCGTACCACCCTTTCCATTGAAATCAATTCCATGCGCCGACGCCATCAGGTGGGACAGGACGTGTTCAAGCGTTTGGCGGCACTGGCTCCCTCTTACGGAATGATGGGAACCCTCATCGGTCTGGTTCAGATGCTGTCACAGCTCGATGACCCCAAATCCATTGGCCCTGCCATGGCTGTCGCCATACTCACCACGTTCTACGGAAGTGCTATGGCAACCCTTTTATTCATTCCTATCGGAGCCAAATTGAGGGCAAGGACGCTTCAGGAACAATTGCATCTGGCCGTGATTTTTGAAGGAGCGAAATCCATTCTTGAAAATAACAATCCGCGGCTTGTGTATGAAAAATTATCCTCTTTTCTGGCACCTGGAGAACGTGAGGCGTTGTAAATGATTGAAGATTATAACAATACTGATGTTCGTGAAGAGGAAGAGAGAGAAGGGGCGTGGTTGACCACGTTCGCTGATCTTTCCATGTTACTTCTTGTTTTTTTCATATTGCTTTATTCCATGTCAACATTGGATACGGAAAAGTTTTCCAATACGTTTTCTTCGGTTACTCAGGCGTTACAGGGGAGAATGAAAAAAATCTCCACGAGTAAGATCACCAATGAAGAAGCTGGCGTACTGATTGATCAAGCTTTGATGCGGCGGCAGATCATTGAAGCGCAACGGAAGGTTTTTGCCGAAGTGAAGACGCTTCAGACCAAAAAAGGTGTTGAGGGCGTTGTTTCCGCAAACTTTGAGGATGGTGTCATAACCCTTCGCGTTCCGGGTGACATTATGTTCAAGCCTGGTCAGATTGCGTTGTCTCCACGTGGGGTGCAGGTCGTTCTCGCACTCAAGGATTTCTTTTTTCAGCACAAGGATCAGCAGATCAAAATTGTTGGCTACACGGACAATACCCGTCCTTCAAGTAAATCAAGATTTAAAGATAACTGGGAAATTTCAGCTCTCAGGGCTGTTTCTGTTTTGCGCGAACTCCTTAAAGTCGGCATTGAATCGACACGACTGACGGCCACGGGATTGGCATATCTTAATCCGATATATCCGAATACGACAAAGGAGTATCGGGCCAAAAATCGCAGGGTGGAGTTTATACTGGAAAAGCGAGTCGTGGGCGAATAATAGTCTGTATTAATTTGGAAATTGTATGAATAGAATCAGTGGGGCAAAAATATGGGATTTGATCTGAAAATATCTACAGGTGGTGACGAAACGTTAAGAAAGGCGTTCCGAACCAGAGTGCCCGGCCTGACCGTTAAATTCCCGGCTTTGAATAAAGTCTTTGAAGTGAAGGATTTGAGTGCCACCGGATTTGCTATCCTTGATACTGAGAAGAGGTTTAAGGAAAATCAGGCAATTGAAGTGGAATTGTACATCAAAAATAGACTTTTCTTAGGTGGAGTGGAAGCGCAGGTGATGCGTGTACTGGATAACGGTCTTGTCGGTGTCAATTTCATCGAATTGGCTCGTCAAAAGCAGGCAAAGCTCGACAAGTTAGTACTGGAAGTCCAGAAACGGCTTATCGAGTTGCGTAAAAAGAAGCGCGAACAGGAATAATTTATCCATGACAATTGGACATCACAAGGTCCTTATCGCAAACCGGGGAGAGATTGCCATGCGCGTCATTCGTGCGTGCAAGCAACTTAATCTGGATTTTGTTTGTGTGTATACAGAGGAAGATTGGCAATCCGGACATATTCGATTGGCTCGTGAACTGGGTGGAAATGCATCGGTCTATCGGATAGCCTCGTACCTTGATGCCAATGAGTTTTTTGCTGTGGCCGACGATTCCGGTGCTACGGCTCTTCATCCTGGTTACGGTTTTTTTGCAGAGGATTTTCGTTTTGCTCGTCGGGTTGTCCGCAGAGATCGACCTATGGAATTTATCGGCCCATCGTGGTGGGTGATTCGTGATTTGGGTGATAAAATCAATACCAAACGGATAGCCAGAAGTTTGGATGTTCCCACTGTTCCCGGATCGGATCGTCCTGTTTACAGCGAGGTTGAAGCAGAAGAAATTGCGGCGAGCTTGTTTGAATTTCAGGCCGCACAGGGCATCATTGATGGTGTTATTATGGTAAAAGCATCTGCCGGTGGTGGCGGTATGGGCATTGAAGAAGTTGGCAGTGTCGATGAGTTTCGTTCGGTTTTTCGACGTATTCGCAACTATGCCAAGCGCAATTTCGGTGACGAGGGCGTTCTTATTGAACAGCGAATTTTTGATTTCAATCATTTGGAAGTGCAGATTGTCGGGGACAGAAGCGGCAGAAAGCATGTTCATTTCGGAACCCGCAACTGCTCCATTCAATCCACCAGCAAACAGAAACGGGTAGAGGTCGCCCCCGGATTTGCCCCCGGAGTCATTCCCTACAATTTTGATGCGGCCAGGGTGCTCGACGACATCACCCGTTATTCTTTAAGTATGGCACAAGAAACCGGGTACGATAATGTCGGCACCTGGGAGTGGATCATCACCCCCAAGGGTGAGCCTTTTCTCATGGAGGTGAATACCCGTATTCAGGTAGAAAACGGAGTGTCGTCCATTATTTCACGTGTCAACGGGAAGCCTGTTGATATTATTACCGAGCAGATACGGTTGGCACTTGGGGGTACGCTGGAATATGTGCAGGACAACATAGCCTTTACCGGGGTCGGTATAGAGTACCGTCTTGTCTCAGAAAATACGGACAACAGATTCATGCCGTGTGCAGGGCGTATCTCGGGGTTTGGTTGGCAGGAGCATGAATGGCTCGAAGTCTATACCCAGGTGCCGACGGGCGAGGCGTACGAGCTTCCTATGGAATTTGATCCCAATCTGGCGTTGGCAATTGTGTGGGGAAAGGACTTGGAGCAGGCCAAGGAACGCGGAATACGGTTTCTTGATGAACTGCTTTTACAGGGAATGGCTGACGATAAGAGCGACAGGTTTTATACGAATATCGATTTCTTGCGTGCCAAGACAAAAAGAGTCCTGGAGTTTTAGATGGATACCGAAAGAAAAATCCAGGATATCAAGGATCGACTGACGTATATTCAAGATATTTTTGGCGATAGGGAGGATGACAGTATTCGTCTGCTGGCGGCAAAACTGGATGAATTGCTGGAAAAAGAACTCTCTTTGTCGGGAAGTGTCCTGGCCGACGAGTTGGAACGATTGGAGAAATTGTTCGCGTTCAGTGAGCGCAAGCTGGATTGCGATCTTTCGCCCATGGACAAAGTACGTATTGTTCGTCATCCCCAGCGTATATGCCTCAAGGATATTCTTGAGAATGTGTACGACAACTATACGGAAATCGGTGGACGCGGGGAGTTTAACATTGATCCGTCCATGCTCATTGCACGGGCTTATTTCACTCGTCGTGTCGGTGACAAGGTCATCAATCAGATGGTCATGGTCATTGGGCAGGAGAAGGGACACGGTGAAGCTTTTCGCAATGGCGGTTCCGTTAAGCCGTGGGGCAATGCCAAGGCACTCCATTACATGAAAGTTGCCGAAACCGAAAATATTCCGGTCCATACGTTTATCTTTACTCCTGGCGCGTATCCTGTTGAGGACTGGCCGGGAGCGGCTCAGCAGATTGCGCGGAATCTTTATGAAATGGCCGGGTTGCGTGTGCCCGTTATTTCGGTTTTTTCCGAAGGAGGTTCCGGGGGAGCCGAAGCCATCGGCTTGGGGGACCGGCGTATAATGCTGTCTCATGGATACTATTCCGTCATTTCGCCTGAAGGGGCCGCTGCCATTGAGGGGGGATTGCGAAGTGGTGATAGGGCCACGCCAAAATTGATAGAAAAATGCGCCAGCCAGTTGTGTATCACGGCTGATGACAATTTGAAAAACGGCTATATCGACAAGGTGTTGACCGAGCCTCCATTGGGAGCACGTCCCAATCACTATGAATTTTTCCGCGAATTGCGGCGCGAATTGATTCAGGCCACGAATGAGGTCGTGAGCGAAGTCAAATCCATGAAGCTCTATCGGGCCATGGTGGTTCGCACCAGTCGTACCGATGATGCCGAGTCGATTTTCATGCGTTGGAACTTGTCCAGGGGGGCGTTGGATCGTCTTGTAGCGTTACGGCAGAAGAAATACCGCGCCATGAGTCGACATGCCCACCTGGATGGGACCGGGATCATGAAACGGTTGGCGGCTGCCACCAAGGTAACTGTGGAGGGGGTCCATTCCTATTGGCGGTATGACTTGTTGGGTAAGCAAAAGAAACGTCTGGATGCCATGGCCGAAGAGCTTGGAGCCGAGGCGTATCTGGTTCGTCAAAAGTTGATCATTCCCCTGCGAAAAACGCTGGACAAGATTTTTCCCGGCAATCAGGAGCAGGGGGGCAGCAAAGGGGAAGAAGTCAGGGAAAAATTGACCCGTCTTTCCTGTCCTGAAGATGGTGCATGTCTTGCGGGAAGTGAGTGGAAGTGGACCAGTCCGCGAAGCCAGGAAGACAAAACCATTTCCTGCCCCAATGTTGGCACCCATCATTGTGCTGATCTTTGGGTGCCTGATTTATTTGGAGATTTTGCCGGAGTATGCCCTTGTTGCGGACACCATTTCCCGATGGAGTATATGTGGTATCTGAAAAATGTTTTCGGATACAGCGCGACCAAGGAATTTAATCAAGAAATTGAGTCAATGAATCCGCTGGGCTACGAACAGTTTGACTTGAAACTCGATAAAGCCAGGGAAAAGACTGGCCTCAAATCAGCCTGCATTACTTTTGAAACATCCGTCGGTGGTGTGGACATCGTTGTGGCGGTCTTGTGCGCTCCGTTTAGAGGCGGCAGTGTGGGGGCCGCTGAAGGGGAGAAGTTTATTCGTGCCGCCGAGAGGGCTGTTCGTCGGAGAAAGCCGTTTATCGTCTACGTGCACGGCACAGCCGGGATTCGTATTCAGGAAGGCGTAAACGGTGTTATTCAAATGCCGCGATGCACCATAGCGGTTCGTCAGTATATTGATGCTGGTGGGTTGTATCTCGTCTTATATGACACCAATTCCTATGCTGGCCCGGTGGCAAGTTTTCTTGGCTGTTCGCCGTACCAGTTTGCGGTGCAATCTTCCAATATTGGTTTTGCCGGGCCCGGTGTTATCGCTGAAACGACAGGCATGCCCATTGCTCCAAATTATCATAAGGCCTATCACGCTTTGTCGCGTGGTCATATCCATGGGATATGGGATCGGCGTGAAGTGAAAAAGAACCTTCAGCAGTCCCTCTTGACCATGGGGGGGCGCAATCTATACTATCGCTGAATCGCTTTGTTTGAAACAACGGGAACCCTTTGCCTGTGAAGATGTTACCCTCACGCGACTTCTTGATCGTAGCGCATCAAAGAAGCGGTAGCTGATGAGGGTGAAACTATTTGTCGTTTGAGCGGCTTGAGCTTTAAGGAAATAATCGTGCTGAATATCAAAGAACTGCTTGATACGGTCAAGGCTTCGCCATACCGTGAGATTGTTGTCTGTGCCCCCCATACGGGAGTTGTGGAATTTGCTGGTCTCAAGGAGGGGGATAGGGTTTTTGGCCGTGGCGGGGATTTTCAGGAAAAGCCCGGCACATTGCTGGCTAACATTACTCGGGAAAAGAATAAAAAAAGGATTACCGCTCCTGAAAAGGGGGAGGTTGAATCCGTTCGTACGGAATTGGAAGGCCGGTTTGTCGAGGCCGGTGAACCGCTTGTTACCATCAAGCATTATCTGACCCGCAAGGAAGTCATCGAACGCATTTTGCAGGAAGCACTGTATCTGTTTCGGGCTCCTGAACGGGCAAAGTACTATTTTGTTCCCGAAGTTGACCAAAAGCTCAAAGTGGGGGGGAAACGTTCCGTCACGGTGACGGAAGGCATGGAATTAATGATTGTGTCCCGCATGAAACGTGAAACACCCCTTTGCTATTCCGGGCCGGAAGGGATTATCCATTCCGTTTATTTCGGGCGCGGTGACAATGTGGATGAGGGGGAGCCGCTGATAGGCGTGTGCCCCGAAGATCAGCTTCTCGTGATTCAGGACGTGGTTGCCCGTATTCAAAGCGAATGGGAAGAGGAGGCGTGACAAATGGGAAAGCTGTTGCAAATACGTGTTTCCGCGTGGACATTTAGTGAGCGTGAGGTGGAAAATACCTGGCCCAGCTTGTGGGAGCTCGTTTGGGGAAAGGGCGGTGACGCCATTCCCAAGAAGGGGGTTCTGGAGTTGGCCCAAGCTGTATTTGATGCTGTGCGCGCGGGATTGATCTCTGATGAACAGGCTACTTCGCTGAAGGAAAAAGCAGAGCAGGCCGAAGCGTTGCGTTTGAAAATAGCCGACACGTTGGCCGCCCGTGATCCGAAAGGGGCTGATACGTTGAGCTATGAGCTTGAAGATTGCCTTGATGCTCTGGAAGACATTGCCAGAAAATTTTGCTAATAATTTTTTTATTGAAGAAACAATCCTATAAGGAGTCGATATGGCTGGCAGTTTAAATAAAGTGATCCTCATTGGCAGGCTCGGACGTGATCCTGAATTGTCGTATACTCCCAATGGACAGGCAAGGGCCAAATTTTCCATTGCCACAGATGAAGGCTACCGTGACAGGCAGACCGGCCAGCGTGTGGAGCGTACGGAATGGCATAATATTGTTGCCTGGCGCCAAACCGCCGAGTTTTGCGGCAATTATTTGAGCAAAGGGCGTCTGATCATGGTTGAGGGAAAACTGCAAACCCGTAAGTGGCAAGATCAAAATACCGGCCAGGATCGGTATATGACCGAGATTGTCGCCGATAGGGTGCAGGGGCTTGATCGTGCTCCTGACGGTCAGTTCAATCAACAAGGCGGCTATCAGCAAAATTACAATGCTCCGCCACAAGACCAGCAAGGTGGTTATCAGCAACAAAACAATAACTACCAGCAACAGCCGTCAGCTCGCCAGTCTGTGCAGGGGCAGCAACAGGGGCAGCAAGGCGGTCAGCCACAGCAGCCCGACGAAGACCTCGGACCAGCCTTCCCGTCTGAAGCAAGCGGCATGGACGATGTCCCGTTTTAACGCAGTTTAAATCTGCTTCATTCCATTTGAGCGTGACAGGCGTACTCTTTCTCGTGCGGTCAGCCGGGAATGAAGCGGACGGTTGGTGCGGTGTTTGCGCGGTTTACCTCTCTCGTTCTCCTCGGCAGATCGATCACTGAACAGTTTGCCTTGGTTAGATCAAACGCGTGAACAATCGTTTGCCTTGGCAGTCTCGTCACACGGGCTCTCATGGATAAAAGGACGTGAGCGAAGCGAACCCAAAAAGTTCTGGAGGGTGTCGGGAACCTCTTTCAAGAGGTTCCTGACCCGTCGGAGACATTTGCCATAGCGCGCCGGCTTGCGATAGCGGCACATCTGCGGCGTTGTTGGACCTGTTTAATCCTCACCGTAGCTGGGCTACGCCTGCGGTTAAAACAGGGCCAGAGCCTTGTAGCTGTACCACTCTCGCAAGCCTCACGGTGTCGGGGGCGAAAAGAAGGACGCATAGAACTTCACGGGGCCGGGAAGAAGGACGCTCAAGTTGATGAACGTTAAATCTCGAAGAGCATTTCAAGGTCATCGCGTGTGAGGCTTTTTAGGGACTGACCTGGGATAATTGCCTCGGCAACATCCTTTTTTTGCTCCTGCAACTTGAGAATACGTTCTTCAACCGTATTCTGGCAGATCATTTTGTATGCAAAAACCTGACGTTTCTGGCCGATGCGGTGCGTACGGTCAGTGGCCTGATTTTCCACGGCCGGGTTCCACCATGGATCATAGTGGATGACGTAGTCGGCACTGGTCAGGTTCAGACCGGTTCCACCGGCTTTGAGCGAGATAAGAAAGATCGGGATGTCGTCGTTTTCATTGAAATAGTCCACCTGCTCAAAGCGATCCTTGGAAGAACCATCGAGATAGGCAAACGGTATTTCTCGTATTTGCAGCCAATTACGGATGACGTGCAACATACGGACAAACTGCGAGAAGACCAAAACCTTGTGGCCGCCATCAATGATGTCCATCACCAAATCCTTGAACGCATCGAATTTGCCTGACGGCAAGTTGGTGGACACGCCCGGCATATCCAGATTGAGGAGTCGGGGGTGACAACAAATCTGACGGAGCTTGAGCAGAGCGTCGAGAATGGACATCTGACTTTTGGCCATGCCCTTTTCTTCCACGTCCTTGAGTACCTGATTTTTCAGCTTCATGGCCAATGCGTTGTACAGTTCGCGTTGTTCGTCCACCAACTCGCAATAGTGTGTGGTTTCGATCTTGGGTGGAAGATCCTTGGCCACTTCGGACTTGGTACGGCGCAAAATGAACGGCTTAACGCGGGTGCGTAAGTACTCCAATGTTTCTTCATCGCCATCCTTGATGGGTTTGACGATACCGCGTTGGAAAGAGTGCTGCGAACCAAGAAATCCGGGCATGAGAAATTCAAAGAGTGACCACAGTTCAAACAGGTTGTTTTCAATGGGTGTACCGGACAGACAGACACGGAGTCCGGCATCCAGCTTGCGAACAGAGCGTGCTGTAATGGTATTGGGGTTTTTGATGTTTTGTGCTTCATCAAGGATGACGGTGGCATACTGGTACTTGAGCAGTTCGTCCAGGTCGCGGCGAAGTAGCGCATAGGTGGTGATGACCAGATGTGAATTGTTTATATGCTGGAACAGGTCTTCCCGTTTGGCACCATAAATGGTCAGTCGATTGAGGTTGGGAACAAACTTTTCGGCTTCACGCTCCCAGTTGGGAAGAACCGAAGTCGGCACGATGATAAGGCTCGGACCTTGTATTCCGTGATTGACCAACGACTGAATATAAGAGAGCGTTTGGATAGTCTTGCCCAGTCCCATTTCATCGGCAAGGATGCCGCCAAAACCATATTCGCGCAGGAAGTTGAGATAACTGAGTCCCTGCACCTGATACGGGCGTAGCGTGGCCTGCAATTCCTGCGGTTGATCAATGATTTTTATTTTTTCGAAATTGTTAATTTTTTCTTTTAGTTTGACAAAGAATTCATCCGTTTGCGCCTGGGGCAAATCTTCCAGAATTTTTTCAAGCACCGGAGCTTCGTACTGGTTGAACTGCTGTTTGGGTGCTTTTTCGGGATCGTAACCAAGTGTCTTGAGCTTGTGCCCCAGTTTGTTGAGCCATGATTCCGGCAGGCTGGTGTAGGAGCCGTCTTTGAGTTGGACGTAACGCTTGCCTTTGGTCCATGCCTCCCAGATGATGTCGATGGGAACTCGTTGGTCATCATATTCAACGGAGAGTTCAAGGTTAAACCATTTTTCCTCCTCGTCGGTCTCCACTTCGGCAATGACCTGTGGTTGGGTTGTACGTACCTTGTAACGGGTCAGATTTTGTTCACCGAAAACACGATAGGCCTCAACCAGTTGTGGATAGAAATCCAGTAGGAAGTTGATCGCCTCTTCCTGTTCCATGAACCAGATATGGTTATTTCTTGGCTGGAAATTCATATCCTGCAACTCGGCCATGAGCTGCGCTTCTTCATCCTGCGCTCGTCGGATAAGATAGGATTTCCCGCCCTCATGATAGCTACCTGTTTGCAGGTCTGGATTGGGGCCGGGCATGATAAATTCGCCGTGCTCATTGTCGTAAATGTTTTGAATCTTGAGCACGAGCAGGGAGCCTTCTTCGTCAAGATAGAGTTTCGGATTGTATTCGGCTTGCTGGAAAATCGGGCCGACTCGTTCCAGAAAACCTTCCTGACCATACAGGTCGGACATGGGAATTTTTGTCCATACCCGATCCAGAAATTCGGAAACGTCTGCATGCGGGACAATGGGTTTTTGTTCTACCATGCTCTGAACCAGCTTGGGATCGAGCCCGGTCTGAACCGGATAGAACGAGTTTTTGTAATAAACCCAAAGAGGGAGCCTGCCATAGAAATATATTTCCTCCTCATTGGTGATGGAAAAGGGCATCTTGTCTTCACGGGACAGCAATATGTCGAAATTGAGACCGTCTTCAATCAGGGACGGCGAGAGTTTCAGTTGCATGGTCTTTGATTCGATGGTGATGGGCTGATCGGACTCCCGAAGATAAAGATAGTACTCGCTTTTGATCGCACGAAAAAACCATGAGTGGAGACCAGCCGGGATTTCAACCTTGTGCCCCCAATAGTCGAGATAATGGCCGATTTGTTCCGCAACGCCCGGTAAGGCTGGCGAGGTGTCGCACCAATCCGAATTTTCAACGATCTGGGCCAGAGTGACTTCGTTTTGTACCTGAGAGATGCCGGATTTATTTTGGCGGGCACGGAAAAAAGCGACCTGTAAACGACCCAGTTCAGGGTAAATGCGATAAATGAGGTAGTGCCGACCTGCCTCTGGTTCGAGTTCGGTTGTAAAGAAAGGTCGAAAGGTTTGCTTCCAGTCTGTACGGGGTATCGGCGTCTTTTCCGTGGATTCCGTATCAAGGGCTTTCATCAATTTTACTACCGTGGCAGCCACATGTCGGCAGACACCGGAGAAAGAGTCCGGGCAATTGCAATAATAATTGACGGTCTGTTCGCTGAGGTTCAGTCCGATTTCAGAAGTGTAGTTTTGAAAATCGTCCCCCTGGACCTGCCCGTCAATATCCCAGTACTGGTCGCGTTTTTTGATATCCAGCTTGGATACGCCGTCATTAAAAACAACCACATCAGCCATTTCCAGAATGTATTCTGGAATGGAGTCCTCAATGAAATCCTGCAATATGGATTTGACTATCTGTTCTTCACCGCTATTCATTCAGGTCTCTCTTCCTGCTTTTTCCCTGTCAGGCCTTAACCAGTGGGATAGTCTCCGAAACATTTGGCCAGACGGGGAAAACTCATTTCCACTCCATCCGCCCCTTGGCTTTTCTTTTTCCTTGGTACATAGTGACGCAAATGATTGAAGCGCGCTATAGTACTTTATAGTTTATGATTGAACCTTTGTCATATTGCAAGGAAAAATGCGGCAATCCTCTTTTGTTTTCATGGTTATGCTTTGGACACTCCTCATCGGTTGCGGTGAAAGTGGTCCGAGCACTCCTGTAAAACCTTTGCTACCAAAGGATATTCCGGCAGAGCCGGAAGATGGAGGTCGTCTTGTTGAGGCGATGTTGGGTGAGCCGAGTAATCTTATTTCCATGCTTGCATCCGATTCCGCATCCCATGCCGTAGCCAGTCAGTTATTCGTCGGTTTGGTGAAATACGACAAGAATATCAATCTGGTTCCATACGCGGCAGAATCCTTTTCCGTCGACAATGACGGTAAACTTCTCAAATTTAAATTGCGTGAGGATATCTATTGGTTTGACGGTGTTCAAATGACGGCAGACGATGTTGAGTTTACCTACAGGTTGATGATTGACCCCAAGACGCCCACAGCCTATGGCGGCAATTTCAAGGTAGTGAAGGAATTTCGTCGGACCGGGAAATTTACGTTTGAAGTCGAATATGAAGAGCCGTTTGCCCGAGCCCTGGTAACATGGGCGAACGACATATTACCCAAACATATTCTGGAAGGCGAAGATTTGTTGAACACCAAATACAGTCGAGAACCAGTGGGAGCCGGTCCCTATAAATTGAAAGAATGGGTTCCCGGGACGCAGTTGGTCCTGGAAGCCAACCCTGATTTTTTTGAAGGGAAACCCTATATTGATCAGATCGTGTACCGGATTATCCCCGACCTCTCCACCCAGTTTCTTGAGTTGAAGGCCGGGCATATTGATATGATGGATTTGGCGCCTCTCCAATATCTCTATCAAACATCTGGACCCGGATGGGATGGCTGTTTCAATAAATTTGCGTATCTGGCATCAGGATACACCTTTCTCGGTTTTAACATGAACCACCCCTTTTTTCAGGATGCCCGCGTACGGCAGGCCATCGATTATGCCATTGATCGTGACGAACTCGTCAAAGGGGTGCTGTATGGTTTGGGGGAAGCCGCCAATGGCCCGTACAAACCGGGTACATGGCAGTACAATGACGCCGTTATCCCCCGTGCGTACGATCCGGCCAAGGCCCGACAATTGTTGGCTGAAGCTGGTTGGTCCGATACGGATGGCGACGGTATTCTTGACAGGGACGGCGTGCCGTTTGCCTTTTCGGTCATAACCAATCAGGGAAATACGCAACGGATCAAGACCGGGGTTATCCTTCAGCAACGTTTGCGTGACATCGGAATTGTGGTCGATTTGCGGACCGTGGAGTGGGCGGCTTTTATCAAGGAGTTTGTTGACAAAGGTCGTTTCGACGCTATTATTCTTGGATGGAACATCGTTCAAGACCCGGATAATTATAATGTTTGGCATTCCTCCATGGCGGTTGACGGTGGCTTGAATTTTATCCGATATACCAATGACGAATTGGATGACTTGCTGGAGCGTGGACGAAAAATAGTCGACATCGCCAAACGAAAACCCATTTATGATCGGGTGCAGGAAATATTGCATGAAGATGTCCCGTATTGTTTTTTGTATATCCCGAAAGCATTACCTATTGTTCAGGCCAAAATACAAAATATCAAAGCGGCTCCGGCCGGAATTGGATATAACTCGACAAAGTGGTGGATTCCCACTACTTTGCAACGGCAACCATAACATAAGTTGGATTCATGGTTCGTATTAGTGAGATCACCAATAAGGTGTCGACATATATTGATAACGCTAATCTGGGCTTGATCCAGCGAGCGTATATTTATTCTGCCCAACAGCATGACGGTGTTGTTCGCCGTTCGGGTGAACCCTATATTTCTCATCCCATGAACGTTGCCTATCTGCTGGCAGAAATGCAGTTGGACGAAGCTGCGGTGGCGGCCGGACTGTTGCATGATACTGTGGAAGATACGGATACGACTGTGGATGACATTGAAGAGCTGTTCGGTTCCGACGTGGCCGATATTGTTGATGGTGTCACGAAAATATCCCAGATGGATTTTGAATCCAGGGCAGTGCAACAGGCAGAAAATATACGCAAGCTGATTCTTGCCATGGCAGAAGATATCCGCGTGCTCATGGTCAAATTGGCCGACCGGCTCCATAACATGCGGACGCTGGAGTTTATGAAACCGGTTAAACAACGGCTCATAGCACAGGAAACGCAGGATATTTATGCTCCTTTGGCCAATCGGCTCGGTCTGCACCGAATCAAGACCGAATTGGAAGACCTGTGTCTTTGCTATCTTAAGCCCGACGTTTTCGGGCAACTCCGTGATGCCGTTGCCGAACACCGGGCTGCGGGTGAACCGTATATCGATAAAGTTGTTGGTATCATTGAGGATATGCTCAAAAAGAACAAGATGGAGGGGGTTGTTTACGGACGTACCAAGCATCTGCACTCCATTCACGTGAAGATGGAACAGCAAGGATTGCCTTTTGATGAGATATATGACCTCATAGCCTTCCGCATCATATTAAATTCAATGAAAGATTGTTATTCTGTCCTTGGACTGATCCACGCTGCCTGGCGGCCAGTTTCCGGGCGTTTCAAGGATTATATCTCCATCCCCAAGGCGAACATGTATCAGTCGCTACATACCACGGTCATAGGGCCGGATGGCGAGCGTATCGAGTTTCAGATTCGTACCAAGGAGATGCATCGAATCGCTGAATACGGTGTGGCGGCACACTGGCAGTACAAGGAAATCGGCAAGGGGGCCAAACGAGGCAAGACTACCGGAGTACGTGATGCTGAACGCTACACCTGGCTCAAGCAGATTATGGACTGGCAGCGGGAGCTTTCTGATCCACGGGAGTTTATGGCCTCATTGCGGTTGGAGATGTTTCAAGACGAGGTGCATGTCTTTACGCCCAATGGTGACATCAAGGAATTACCGGAGAAGGCGACTCCGGTGGACTTTGCCTATGCCATCCACTCCGAGGTCGGTGACAAGTGTGCCGGGGCCAAGGTGAATGGCTGTATCGTGCCATTGCACAGCACTCTGAAAAGTGGTGATTCCGTTGAAATCATAACGGATAAGAATCATGTTCCCAGCCGGGATTGGTTGAAATTCGTCAAGACAGCCAAGGCGCGAACACGCATCAAGCAATATGTTCGTACCGTTGAACGGGAACGGGCCATTTCTCTTGCCAAAGAACTTCTGGAAAAGGAAGGACGGCGGGTCGGCATCAATGTGCAGAAATCCATGAAGGAAGGTTCTTTTCTCAAACTTGCTGAAGAGTTTAGCTGTGGCAGTGTTGATGATCTGTTGACCCAGGTCGGTTTTTCCCGGTTTACGCCTCGCAAGGTGCTTAAGCGGTTGTACGCCCTTATGAATGATGAGAATCCTGACTTGCGTAAGCAGAAGCAGCATGAGTCGGGGAAGGAAGTGAAAAAGAAGCCTAAATCCGAAGGGCTTACTATTTCCGGTGTGGATAACGTGTTGGTGCGTTTCGCCAGTTGTTGCAACCCGCTGCCCGGTGAGCCGATTACCGGTTATATTACGCGAGGGCGCGGTGTGACTGTGCATCGGACGGATTGTCTCAATATCAAGAATTTTGAAGATGAAAGACTGCTACAAGTTTCATGGGAAGGCGTTGAGGAGAAGCCGTATCCCGCTCGGATACGGATGAAATGTCTTAATCAGCGCGGCATGCTCGGCAAGATATGCTCCATGCTTGATGAAGCGGGAGTCAATATCGATTCCGGCCGTTTTGAATCCATGGTGGACGGCTCCTCCGAGCTCGAATTTACAGTCGAAGTCAAGGATTTGGATCAACTCTATTCCGCCTTATCCAAAGTCAAAGCACTCAAAGCTGTCAAAGAAGCCCTCAGAGTCTCTTGATTACCACGGCGCGCCGGCTTGCAATAGCGGCACATCTACTGCGTTGCCGACCCTGTTTTAATCCTCAACGTAGCGCTGCTACGCCTGCGGTTAAAACAAG
>PDWI01003034.1_pt1 | contig 24353 bp, 25 predicted proteins | sample 1430891 | NCBI WGS metagenome assembly PDWI01 (sample SAMN01162508, study PRJNA174530) | Oral metagenome, whole genome shotgun sequencing project. | biome: Marine environment; feature: Marine mammal; material: Swab sample of the gingival sulcus; isolation source: swab sample of gingival sulcus... | reverse complement strand
AAGAGACTTGATGGCGTTATTAAGGGGTGACCCACCAAAGGTACATAGTACCAATATTAGCCAGTTGGAGCTAATATGAAAGTTAACGGGACACTAGTGTTTTTCGACTTAAATCAATTATTATCAATCACTCATGTCTGGACGCTTAGCCACGCTTGTGCAATTATCACTTGTTCCTATTAATCATAGTTAAACCATTTTCTCATGAATGAAAAAAGCCCAATACTTACCGAAGACCATCAAGCATTACTCAATTATGTCCCTGCTGACAATGTGTTAAAAGACCGTGTGATTCTGGTTACCGGTGCAGGTTCAGGAATTGGTAGAGCCATTTCATTAGCTTATGCGCGCTTTGGTGCAACGGTTGTTCTGCTAGGAAAGACGCTAAAAGAGCTGGAAGTTGTTTACGATGAGATTGAAGATGCAGGATACCCTGAGCCTGCAATCTATCCGCTGAATATGGAAGGTGCGACCGTTAAAGATTATCAGGATATGGCTGCTACTTTTGAAGATAAGCTAGGGGGATTGGATGGCATTGCCTTAAATGCAGGTTGGTTGCCCGCATTTATCCCCTTTAAAGAATACGACCTTGAATTATGGTCGAAAACGATGATGGTGAATTTACATGCAAATTTCTTAATTACTCAAGCCTGCTTGCCTTTGCTGGAAGCTTCTAAAGATGCCGCGATTGTTTTTTCGGCACATGATTCCCACAAGGCCTATAACGGTGCTTTTGGTGTCGCGAAAGCAGGTTCGCAGGCGATGATGGATATTTTGGCTGATGAGTATGATGTGGCGGATAATTTTATTCGCGTAAACAGCATTGATACCGGACCTGTAGACACACAAATGCGCCGAATGAATTTCCCCGGTGAAGATATGAGCGTGGTTGCCAAACCTGAATCTCTGGTTGGGCCTTATTTATACTTTATGGGGCCAGATGCAGCACAGCGTACTGGTGAAAAGGTTATTTTTGAAAGATTATCTGCTGATACCAAATGGCCAGGGGAGTAAACTGTTTACGCTAGTTATTTTTAGAAGACTTTGATAAATCTACCGAGCATGTCAATGTCAAGACACACGGCGCACAGAAAGCGGCGTTTACACGGAGTAAATGAGCATTTCGAACACCGCGCAACGCAGAAATTGGCTTGTGCAAGTGGTTTTGCAAAGCCTTCTTTTAGTCAGTCGTTAATTCACGCCTTATGAAACAAGATACTATTTTTGCCAATAACCAAAAAGTTGTAGATTTTGCGTTTGATGAGTCTGTTACGGATGTATTCCCTGACATGATTCGTCGTTCTGTGCCCGGCTACGAGACAATCATCTCACTCCTTGGTGTGTATGCTGGACAATATGCCAAGGACAATAGCAATGTGTATGATCTTGGGTGTTCGCTGGGCGCGGCAACCTTGGCAATGCATCGACAAACATCGTCAAGAACCTTGAAACATATTTGTATCGATAATTCTGAGGCGATGGTGAAACGTTGTAAATCACGTTTGGCTCGTCACATGCCAGAATCAGACTTGGAAGTTCGTTGTGAAGATATTGAACAGTCTGTTATTAGCAATGCCTCGTTAGTTGTGATCAACTTTACACTGCAATTTCTTACGCCAGCATCACGATTAGATTTATTAAAAAAAGTTTACGATGGTATGTTGCCGGGTGCTGCTTTGATTTTGTCAGAGAAAATTGTATTTGATAATAAGCGTGAAAACCAACAGCAAATTGAATGGTATCACAATATGAAACGCTCGAATGGCTATAGCGATTTAGAGATTAGCCAAAAACGTGCGGCATTAGAAAATGTTTTAATTCCAGATACATTAGAACAACACCAACAACGCTTGCAACAGGCGGGGTTTGCTGAGTCCTACCAGTGGTTTCAGAGTTTTAATTTTATTTCATTAGTTGCCCTAAAAACCAAATAGAAGCATAAAGAGAATACCTGTAAACATGATTGTAAATTTTGAAAGCTTATATGCTGATTTAAAAGCAAATAACTTTGCTGACTGGCAACAGGCACTTCCCCAACAACTCGCTGATATTTTTGAAAAACGGCAACATGGCAAGAAAGAAGAATGGCAAACCATCCTGCAACAACTCCCTGAAATTCACGCTTCTAGTATTAATATAGCCACAGATAAAGTCCGTATTGGTACAGCAGAGGATTGTGATGAAGCCACTGCTGAACAGTTACGCTCACTGCTCAAAAAATTACACCCTTGGCGCAAAGGCCCTTATGAATTGTTTGGTATTCACATTAATACCGAATGGCATTCAGATTGGAAGTGGCAAAGAATTCAACCTCATTTAACACCCTTAAAGAATCGTCGTGTCCTCGATGTAGGCTGTGGCAACGGTTATCACATGTGGCGTATGCTGGCCGATGGAGCAAAGTTGGTTGTTGGCGCTGATCCCAGCCAATTTTTTCTGGTGCAGTTTCATACTCTGAAAAAATATGCAGGAGAACACCCTATCCACCTTTTACCTTTTAAAGGAGAGGAGCTACCTGCATTTAATAACGTCTACCGAGGCAAGGGCTTCGATACGGTATTTTCCATGGGTGTGTTATACCATCGTATTTCACCCCTTGAGCATTTACAGGAACTCAAACGCTTTTTGCGAGCCGGTGGGGAATTAGTCCTAGAAACACTGATTATTGAGGATAAATCCAATCCAGAGACTTACGAACTTCTATTACCCGAAGATCGTTATGCAAAAATGCGTAATGTGTGGTTTTTACCCACCCCCCCACTTTTAGTGAGAATGTTAGAACGTGTGGGCTTTAAAAATGTACGTATCGTGGATATCAACCAAACGAGCATTGAAGAACAACGCTCTACCGACTGGATGGAATTTGAATCACTAGCAGATTTCCTTGATCCAAATGATGCCAATAAAACAATTGAAGGTTACCCTGCCCCCAAAAGAGCTGTTGTTATCTGTAATAATTAACGATTGTGATAAAAGATAAAAAAGTCCCTATAAGTAGGGGGGTGGCTTTTTTATAATCACAATATCTACCCTTAAGCCACAGTTTTTGATACTGTGTGCAGACTTAAGAAAACCAAAAATAGATCAATCAATATGACTCAAATAATAGCTGTTGCCAATCAAAAAGGTGGTGTAGGCAAGACAACCACAAGCGTTAATTTAGCCGCCTCTCTGGCTGTTATTAAACGTCGTGTGCTAATTGTAGATATGGATCCTCAGGGTAACGCGACAACAGGCATTGGTTTGGATAAACATGAAATGCCAGTCTATTTAAGTGATGTTTTGCTCGGTGACGCCAAGGTTGAGGACGCGATTCAAATCGTTCCTAATACCTCTATTGCTGGTTTGGCAGGAGGCCCTGACCTCACCATTGCTGAACTTGAAATGATGAAAATGGATGATCGTGAATACCGTTTGCAAAAGGTATTACAATCCATAAAAAAACAGTACGATTATATTATTATCGACTGCCCACCATCTCTGAATATGTTGACAGTGAACGCATTGGTAGCAGCGAATGGGGTGCTTATCCCAATGCAATGTGAATATTACGCTCTGGAAGGGCTTTCCGCATTAATCGGGTCGATAGAAACAATTCGCAGTAATTCAAATCCAAAGTTAGAAGTGATTGGGCTATTAAGAACAATGTATGACCCGCGCAATAATCTATCTCGTGATGTTTCCAATCAGCTGGCACAGCATTTTGCTGATACCTTGTACAATACATCCATTCCTCGCAATATCCGTTTGGCAGAAGCACCTAGCCATGGTTTACCAGCATTGATGTATGACAAGCGATCAAGCGGTGCATTGGCATATTTGGCACTCGCAGCAGAAGTTATTCGCAAAGAATCTACGCGACGGGCTGCTTAATTCATTATTTTTCTGTACATTTATAATGTGAGAAACGGATTTAACACCGTCATCAATATGACTAGAGATAAAAGAATGGGCAAGGATATTTAAAATGGTAAAAAAACCGGGATTAGGTCGTGGCTTAGACATGCTATTAAGCTCTGCTACACAAGATAATGGAACTAATAAAGATAGTGAATTAAAAAAACTGCCTATTGAGAAAATCAGAAAAGGGGAATACCAGCCTCGACTATCCATTGACCCTGATGCCCTTCAAGAACTTGCAGAATCTATTAAAGCACAAGGCTTAGTTCAACCTATTGTGGTTCGTAGACTCGACGGTGGAGAATACGAACTCATTGCTGGTGAGCGCCGCTGGCGTGCTTCTCAAATTGCTGGCATGCACACTATTCCAGCAATTGTGAGAGATATTCCTGATCAGGCTGCGGCTGCAATGTCCTTGATTGAAAACATTCAACGTGAAGACCTAAACCCACTGGAAGAAGCCATCGCTATGAGTCGCTTAATCGCTGACTTTGGCTTAACCCATCAACAAACGGCTGAATCGGTAGGTCGTTCTAGAGCAGCAGTGAGTAATCTATTACGCTTGCTGGATTTGGAGGAAACAACCAAGGAATTACTCGACACAGGAAAGCTTGATATGGGCCACGCACGCGCCTTGCTGGCATTATCGGGTACAGAACAGGTTGAGACAGCACACCTTGTTGCTACTAAAGAGCTTTCTGTCAGAGATACAGAAAAACTTGTAAAGAAAATTGCGACCCCCGAACTTGATTCAAAGAAAAAACCTCCTGCAAAAAAAGCCCTGGAAGTGCAGAAACTTGAGGAGTCTTTATCGCAAACTTTAGGCGCTCAGGTCGTTATTCAATATAACAATAAGGGCAAGGGTAAATTAGTTGTGGAATACAATAACCTGGATGAACTTGACGGTATTCTTGAGCATATAAAGTAATATCAGATACGCAGTTAGGTTTGTATAATCGGTTTTTACAGATTTTCACAAAGGCTTAGATTGGTCGTTTTATAGAAGGTACGGGGGGAAATATTGGGTAATACGTACTATCCCCCCGTACATTTATCACGGCTTGAGCATCAAAACTGTTTTTGTATTTCTTCTTTAACTTCGTCCCTGACTCTTCTCAGTGTGTTTCTATTTACTGGGCGAGGATTATTAGATGCAATGGTAAATGTCTGAACGGTTGTCTCACCTGCTACAATTCTTACGGCTTCACTGCCTCTAAGACCTCTATAATTCACACTAATGATGTGTCTTCCCGGCGCTAGTTCAAAGCTACCTGTAGAAACAGTGTTTGCTCTTGCGACAACTCTACCCCTTTCATCTTTTACACTAAGATTACCTTTTAGGGGGCGACCTGTTTCATTGATAATTCTGCTTCTAAGAAAGCCTTGGCGTACACCAAAGTCACTGGTTTTAAAAATCAAACGGGTATTTTGATTCTTCCTAACCACAACAGTCTGCGTACGGCGCTTATTCTGATAAATCGCGGTAACTCTATATTCACCAGTATCTAATTTAAAATTCCCTGATTTAACACTGCTTAGTTCAACAATTTTTTTACCCGCCTTTGTCGCTACAATAAAATCAGCATTTAAATTTTGAGTCGATCTATTTTGATTATTACCAGGCTGCATCAAGACATTTAAAAAACCACTCGGAATAATTTTATTATTACTTGATGATTTTGCTGGTTTTGGCGGGGCAAGAACGACTTCTTTCTCTGGCGCTTCCATCAAAAAAGTTTCACTTAATTGCTGGTTAGCCGAAAGACGAATAGTTTTAATATTATTTTTTCTATTTTTTGATCGAACAGTTACTCTATATACCCCCGGCAGCAATTGGAAACTTGCTGAATCTACATAGGTTCTTTTATCTAAATGCTTACCCGCAGGGGTTTGAATGTATATATTAGACTTAATTGGTCTATTGTCTGCGGCATTTCTTGCTAAAATGGTGATATTAGATGATTCGACCGCAACTTGCTCTGTCTGTGAATCAGTAGTTGTCTTAGTCTGACTGGACTCTGGTTCTACTGCTTTTATAGTAACATTATCTGTAATCTGCGTACCATTTTCGCTAGGTGAATCAGTTGTGTCAGGCGCTTCTTTAGTAATACTTGTATTTGAGTTTTCAGCATTGTTAATCTCTATTTGAGGCGCATCAAAACGGAAGATTTCACTCAGTGATTTTCCTGCAATCACTCTAATATTTTTATTAGACTGTCCCTTTGGTCCAGTAACACGAATTTTATAATTACCCTGAGCGAGTGATATTTCGGTTTTAGTCACTGATTTTAACTTCTGAACGATATTTCCTTTAGTATCGGAAATAATAATATCGGCATTCACAGGATTACTAGAATGAGTATCAAACACTCTTATAAGTACACGCCCTTGTGCTGTAGCTTCTTGCAGTTTAAATACTTCTTTGGTTGATTCCCCCGCCTCTACAACAACCGTTCGGAAATCACTAATACTGCCACTTCTTACTGTGACTTTATAACTACCTGCTTTGAGCTTAAAGAGGCTATTTGTTACATTATTTCGTGAGGCGACCGTTTCCCCATTATCTGTTTGTACAATAAAGTTAGACCTTACCGCTTTATTTCCAGCATGACTTGAAACAGCAGAAACTTGCAATATTCCTATACTAAGTGGTGGCTGAAGCGCAAATACCTGGTTAATTTTTGAGTCTGTAGTAATTATTAATTGCTTGGTCTTTTCGACTGTCGGAAGAGGTCTTCCTGCCTGATTATCCATAGGAATTAAAGTTGCCGTAACTTTATATTCTCCAACAGGTAACTTATAGGTGGCTGTAGTTGCATTCATGGTTTCTGCAATTTTTGCATTCTCTTTATCTAAAACAACAAAGCCTGCGTTAAGCCTTTCCTTAGTTTCTGGATGAATAGCACTAACTGTTGCCATTCCATATTCTATTTCTACTGGTTTTTCTGGCTTTTTTTCTCCCTCCAAAACAGGCTTATTATTACTTTCAATAATATTTTTATCTGTTGTTACTTTATCATTACTCGTAACATTATCTGTAATAAGCTGTTCAGACCCCTCTTGATTGTTTACATTGTTATTTGAGTGATCAGTAAAATCTGATTTTTTTGGATTAATATTAATTGAGGGAGCTTGTATATTAGGCGCATTTTGCACTACTGAATTAGCCCCACTGATTGGGCTATCTGAGGGTTTGCTTTTATCCAACAAACTCATTGTTCCAATAATTGCCAGTATTAAAATGACACCAATTACGATGCCTTTTAATAACTGAGACATTCCACTCGAGCTACTCATAAACAATCCTGTTTAAGCTATTTCCTAAGAGGCAAATAATACAACATTTCACTTGAAAAGTTATGAATTGACCATACATTTTTCGACATCTGTTATTTAGAGCAACTTAATTTAGATCAACTTTAGTATTTATTAGGAAATTAACAATGGCTGAAAAAAAAGTAAAAAAAGAGAACATGGAATTTCAAACTGAAGTAAATCAATTGCTTCATTTGATGATTCATTCTCTCTATTCAAACAAAGAAATCTTTGTACGTGAGCTTATCTCTAACGCTTCTGATGCGTGTGATAAATTACGTTTTGAAGCAATATCAGATGATTCCTTATACGAAGGAGATCCAGAACTGCGCATAGAAGTTGACTTCAACGAAGAAGCAAACACAGTCACTATTCGTGATAACGGTATTGGTATGACACGTGAAGATGTTATCAACAATATCGGTACTATTGCAAAATCTGGAACAAAAGAGTTTTTATCAAAACTATCTGGTGATGCTGCTAAAGATTCAAACTTAATTGGTCAATTTGGTGTCGGTTTTTATTCATCTTTTATTGTTGCCGATAAAGTAACCCTAACAACGAGAAAAGCAGGTGACAAACCTGAGCAGGCAGTGGTTTGGGAATCTAATGGTGAAAATGGATTTACCTTAGAAGATACAACCAAAGAAACTCACGGAACTGAAATCGTTCTACACCTTAAAAAAGAGGAAAAGGAATTTGCCAATAACTGGCGTTTGCGTTCCATTATTTCTACATACTCAGATCACATCCCATTACCAGTAAAAATGCTGAAGCGTAATGAAGAAGGGGAGCTTACGGATGAGTGGGAAGTGGTTAATAAAGCCAATGCGCTTTGGACAGAGCCTAAAAGTAACCTCAAAGATGAAGACTATCAAGAGTTCTACAAGCACATTGCTCACGACTGGGAAAATCCATTGGCATGGAGTCACAACAATGTAGAAGGAAAGTTGGAATATAAATCACTACTTTATATTCCTTCCAAAGCCCCATTCGACCTTTGGGAACCAGAACAGAAAAATGGTATTAAATTATATGTTCAACGTGTTTTTATTATGGATGACACAAAGAACTTAATGCCACATTACCTACGATTTGTTCGTGGTGTTGTTGATTCTAATGATTTGCCTTTAAACGTTTCAAGAGAGATTTTGCAGAGCAATCACATTGTTGATTCTATGCGTAAAGCTTCTGTAAAGAAGGTCTTAGGCCTCCTTGAAAAAATGGCAAAGAACAATAAAGAGGACTACCAGAAGTTTTGGGGAGAATTTGGCCGTGTTTTAAAAGAAGGCCCAGGCGAAGACATGGCAAATAAAGAACAAATTGCCAAATTATTACGTTTCTCATCCACAAATACAGATGCTGAAGAACAAACTGTCACTCTGGAAGATTATGTTTCTCGCATGAAAGAAGGACAAGAGAGTATCTACTACATAACTGCAGAAACCTTTGCGGCAGCTAAAAACAGCCCTCATCTGGAAGTTTTCCGTAAAAAAGAAATCGAAGTATTGTTATTGAGTGATCGGGTTGATGAATGGCTCGTAAATGGTCTACAAGAATTTGATGGAAAGAAACTGCAATCTGTTGCAAAAGGTGAACTGGATTTAAGTAAATTCGATTCAGAAGAAGATAAAAAAGAACAGGAAAAAGCAGATAAAAAAGCAGGGGGTATTATTAAGCACCTGAAAGAAGTACTGGGTGAACAGGTTGAAGATGTCAGAGTATCGCATCGATTAACCTCATCGCCCTCTTGTATTGTATTAAACGAACAAGATATGGCGCTATACATGCAAAACCTGATGAAACAAGCGGGTCATGAGATGCCATCAAACAAGCCCATACTGGAAATTAATCCAACACATCCTTTGATTGAGCGCATGGAAGCAGAAACGGATGATGAGCAATTTGCCGATTGGGCAGCAATACTCTTTGACCAAGCGTTACTGGCAGAAGGTGCACAGCTAGAAGACCCTGCCGGGTTTGTTAATAAACTAAATAAACTGATGCTAAAAATGTCTTAGTATTCACACTGAGGTTTTTGCACGAAAAGCATGGCGAGGGAAAAGCAAGCGTGATTTTTTAGATTTTTTCTAAAGAACCAGCAATAGCAGAGCTATTGACTGTATTTTTAGGGAATATCTGGGGAATTTAAGCCGTTTTTATCCATCATATCTCTTTGTGCAGAGGTCTCACATTATCAGTTAGTAGTATCAAAAGGCGCAGGGTAGCTACTGCGCCTTTTTAATGGGAATGTATTTTAGGACGAGGCAAAACTACAACTCTATTGAATCCACCCCCCTACTTTGGGGCATATTTTTCAGGAGACTACCCAAAATATTTCACTGCACTCTAACTACAAAGCACCGTTTTCTTTTAAAAACTGCTGAATTTCTTCTGCCATTTTTTGATAGCCAACGTTATTAAAGTGTACCGTATCTGATTTAAACTTGGGGCGACGCAATAGTGTGGAGATCAACTCCGCCTCAAGGGGAATTTTATGTTCTTCTGCTAACTCAATATACAAAGGTGCTGTATCTGAGAATAACTGCTTTTTAGGTACTCCAATCAGTACCACTTGAACCCCCTGACCTTTTGCCAAACGAATCATTTCCGCAAGATTATTCTTGGTTTCTGACAAATTACGGTTACGTAAAATATCATTGCCTCCTTCCAACAAAATCAGTAATTCAGGGTTCGTGTCATCAATCACTTTTGCTAAACGCTTTAAACCCTCCTGAGTCAACTCACCTGATACTCCTGCATTCACTACTTTCTTCCCAGTAAGCTTAGCCAATACACTAGGGTAGCTATTTTCAGAACTCACGCCAACACCCGAGGTGAGGCTATCGCCAAAAGCCAAAATAACACCTGATTCGGATAAGCGGTTTAGTCGCTTCTCATCACTACAGGCTTGCAACAATAGCGGAATTAGCAAAAATACAAAGCTTAATCCCAGTGTTTGTTTCAGGTGAAAAAATTGTGATAAAGGTAGTTTAATTCTCATTGCCTGAGTATGACACTCTCCTGGGCTAAAAAGAAAATCAAACCGATAAATGCAGCATGTTAAATAGGCTAAAAAAACACCTATGCGCGAATGAGGTATTTTTTTCTGAAAATATATTACATTTACTAGAAGGCTTTGCAAAACCACCTACGCGAGGCAATTTCTGCGTTGCGCGGTGCTCAAAATGCTCATTTACTCTGTGTAAACTCCGCTTTCTGTGCGCCGTGCGCCTTGAAATTGACACGCTCGGTAGGTTTATCAAAGCCTTCTACTACTTGAATTCACAAGGTGTCTTTTTTTATCTTCAATCTCGCCTATAATACGCCTCACGATATCTCAGATGACTAATTAAGAATTGACTATGAAAAATTTTATAGAAGAATTACGCTGGCGTAATATGATACACGACGTAATGCCAGGCGCCGAAGAACACCTAATGGAAGCCATGCGTAGTGCTTATGTTGGCTTTGATCCTACAGCAGATTCTTTACACATAGGAAATTTGGTTCCTATTATGTTATTGGCACATTTTCAACGTTGTGGGCACAAGCCCGTTGCATTAGTAGGTGGTGCAACAGGTATGATTGGTGACCCTTCAGGAAAATCTACTGAGCGTAATTTGCTGGATGAAGACACACTTCGTCATAATCAAGAATCAATTAAAAAGCAATTAGCACATTTTCTTGATTTTAATGCTGATACTGAAAATGGTGCAGAGCTAGTAAATAATTATGACTGGATGAAAGAGTTCTCTTTCCTTGAATTCATTCGTGATGTAGGCAAGCACATAACCGTTAATTACATGATGGCGAAAGATTCTGTAAAGAATCGAATTAAGCCAGATGGGGAAGATGCTGGTGGCTCTGAAGGCATGAGCTTCACAGAATTCACCTACCAACTTGTACAAGGCTATGACTTTTTGCACTTATATCAAAATAAAGACTGCTCCTTACAAATGGGAGGTAGCGACCAGTGGGGTAATATCACCACGGGTACTGAGCTTGTTCGTCGAATAGGTCGTGGAAAAGCCTATGCAATTACCTGCCCATTAATTACCAAAGCAGATGGTTCGAAGTTTGGTAAAAGCGAAGGAGGTAATGTCTGGTTAGATGCAAAATACACTTCGCCCTACAAATTCTATCAATATTGGTTGAACTCAAGCGATGTTGACAGTGAAAACTTTATTCGTATTTTTACCTTTCTGAATAAAGAGGAAATTGAAGCACTAATTGCAGAACACTATGAAGCCCCCCACTTACGTTTATTACAAAAACGCTTAGCCAGTGAAATCACAACAATGGTGCATTCAGAAGCTGAGCTAGAAAAAGCAATTCAGGCAAGTGGTATTTTATTTAGCAAATCAACCAGCGAAGATTTAAAAAGCCTAGATGAACAAACCTTCCTTGATGTATTTGATGGTGTACCACAAGCCACTGTAGCTGCCTCGGCCATAGCAGATGGTTTAGATATTGTAGCAGCCTTAGCTACTGATACAGGGTTTTTAAAGTCTAATGGTGAAGCACGGCGCGCACTGAAAGAAAATTCAATTTCTGTTAATAAAGAGAAAGTACAAGACGGCTATCAAATAACCCAAGCTGATTTAATTAACGACAAGTTTGTATTATTACAACGTGGTAAAAAGAATTATTTTGTATTGTGTGTTGAGTAAGGTATTACTCAATTAAATTTCACTCAGGTTTATGTCTTAAATTAAAGTCATAAACCTGAGTGGAAGCATGCTGAAAAGTTAACAAAGATACATCTCTAATGCTTTAAGAACATCGGTACGCCCGATCAAGCCAATCACACTACCATTATCAATAACTGGGTAGCGCCTATAGTGATCATTCAGAAACATTTCTGCAACATATAAACAACTATAGTCAGCCTCAACTGTTCTCACATCAGATGTCATAAAGTCTTGGACTTTACCTCGGAAAGAAGAATCAAAATTTGATTTAAGTGCTGCTTTAATACAATCAGTACCAGAAATCATACCGACTAAGTTACCAAGATCATCAACCACAGGCGCACCAAAAATACGATGCTTATTGAATAGTTTAATGGCTTCGCCTATTTCCTGATCTGGCTTAAACTTAATAAAATTAGGGTTTAAGTGATAGCGTACGTGAAGCTCATCTGATTTTGACATGTATAAAGTCCTATTTGAAACCCTATAAATAAGGCCGATTTAGCGAACCTCTATTGAAGAGGCACGCAATATTATTATTCTATGCTTGATTTTAACTGATCAATATTAATTTGGGCGTAGTTCTTTTCTCTACTTCCCTGCCCATCATTAAGTGCATTGTTGTTTCCTTTCTTTGCCATACGTGCCTGTCTTTTTTCACAGGGATTGGCACAACTACAATCACCTTTAACACCAGGAATATTCGATAAACCACCGCAACTACCTTTAAGCTCACGATTGTTTAGCAAAATACCCGCAGCCATACCCAAAAAGGCTAATAGCAATATTGTAAATGTAAATAAAAAAATTTGCATATTCGTTCTCCGTAGCACTAACCCGTGACTTACTGGCTAATACGACTATAGTGAGAATAGCTACTCGCCAAAATCATCCAGTAATATATTGTCTTCTTCTACACCCATTTCTTTAAGCATATCGACAACAGCGGCATTCATCATTGGTGGACCACAGATATAAAATTCACAATCTTCAGGAGCGGCATGCTCTTTCAAATAGTTATTGTAAAGAATATCGTGAACATACCCTGTGTAGCCTTCCCACTTATCTTCTGGTTGCGGCTCTGATAAACCTAGATGCCATTCAAAGTTATCATGTTCTTTAGCAAGCTTATCAAATTCTTCGACATAGAATGCTTCTCGAAGACTTCTCGCTCCATACCAGAAGCTCATTTTGCGTGTACTTGAGAGTCTACCCAATTGATCAAATATATGAGAGCGCATTGGTGCCATTCCAGCACCACCACCGATGAATACCATTTCAGCTTGTGTATCTTTCGCAAAAAATTCACCAAATGGACCAGAAATGGTCACTTCGTCACCCGGCTTTAGATTAAAGATATACGAGGACATAATACCAGCAGGAACATCATCTCTCCCCGGAGGAGGCGTAGCAATTCGTACATTAAGCATGATTATCCCTTTCTCCTCAGGATAATTTGCCATTGAATAAGCACGCAAACAGGGCTCTTTTACATGAGACTCAATATCCCACAGTTTAAAGTGATCCCAATCCCCTCGATATTCTTCCTGAATATCAAAATCGGAATACTTAAGATCATAAGGCGGTGATTCTATTTGAATATAGCCACCCGCACGGAAATTAACATCTTCACCTTCTGGTAACTCAAGCACGAGTTCTTTGATGAAAGTAGCAACATTATTATTAGATTTAACTTTACATTGCCATTTTTTAACACCAAAAACCTCTTCAGGTACTTCGATAACCATGTCTTGTTTTATATTTACCTGACATGCCAAACGCTCGCCTTGTGCTGCCTCACGTCGATTGATATGAGATTCTTCTGCTGGTAGCAAACTTCCTCCACCCTCAAAGATTTTTACTTTACATTGGGCACAGGTTCCACCACCACCACAAGCAGACGCTATGAATAAACCGCTATCTGCCAATGAGTTTAAAAGTTTACCACCGACGGGAACTTCTATATCACGCTCCTTATTGATATGCAGCGTAACATTACCGCTAGCCACCAATTTTGAACGTGCAAACAGAATAATAAACACAAGACTGATTACAATGCTTGTGAATAGGAGTATTCCTAATAAAATTTGAATAGTCATATTATTGTATTTTTACCTAAATACTTAAATTCTAAGGAGGATACTAAAGCTGAATGCCAGAAAAGGCCATAAAGCCCATAGACATTAAACCTACGGTGATAAAGGTAATCCCTAAACCCTGTAACCCTTTTGGTACATCACTATATTTCAACTTCTCACGCACTCCAGCTAAAGCCACAATCGCCAATGCCCAACCAAGTCCACTAGAAATACCATATACCGTACTCTCAACAAATGTGTAGTCACGCTCAACCATAAATAATGACCCACCCAAGATGGCACAATTCACTGTGATTAACGGCAAGAACACACCCAGCGCGTTGTACAAACTCGGTAAATATTTATCCAGCACCATTTCAAGAATCTGTACCATTGCCGCAATAACGCCGATATAACTAATCAATCCTAAAAAGGTAAGATCTATACCCTGTAGTAACGCATTCTCTTTCAAAAAGGTATTTAAAATCAAATTGTTCACAGGCACTGTAATGGTCTGAACAACTGCAACAGCTATACCAAGACCAATGGCTGTTTCAATTTTCTTCGAAAGTGCCAAAAAGGTACACATTCCCAAGAAAAAGGCGAGTGCCAGATTTTCAACAAATATTGCCTTGACGGCCAGACTAAGTAACGCTTCCATTAGTGAGCCTCCGGAGTGCCATGAACATGCGACTCGTGTATTTTAAAATCAGGCTCTTCATTCTGCTCTGGCTTCCATGTTCTAACTGCCCAGATCAATAAGCCAATAATAAAGAAAGCACTTGGCGGAAGAAGCAGTAACCCGTTTGATTGATACCAACCACCTTCAGTAGTTAGTGGTAAAATTTTGTAACCTAGCAATGAACCAGCACCAAGAAGCTCCCTTACTACAGCAACGATAATCAGAATAAGACTATATCCCAAACCATTACCTAAGCCATCGATAAAACTATCTTTAACGCCATTTTTCATTGCATAAGCTTCTGCACGCCCCATAACGATACAGTTAGTAATAATTAATCCAACAAATACTGATAACTGTTTAGAAGTATCATAAGCAAATGCCTTCAATAACTGATCAACAACAATAACCAAAGAAGCAATAATCGTCATCTGTACAATGATACGAATACTGCTCGGAATATGGTGTCGAACAGAACTGATTGACGCACTCGAAAATGCAGTAACAAGTGTTAATGCAACTGACATCAAAAGAGCAGTTTTAACCGAAGTCGTTACTGCAAGTGCCGAACAAATACCAAGTATCTGTAGTGTTATCGGGTTTTGGTCTACTAACGGTTCGACCAGCGTTTTTTTAGTTTCAGGGTTCATTACATCGCTCCCTCTTTACGAATATTATTCAAATATTTAGTATAGCCCTGCTTGCCTAGCCAATAATGCAACATATTATCAACACCACGAGAAGTAAGCGTAGCACCCGACAGGCCATCAACCTTAGACTCAGCATTCGGAGTAGAGCTATCCACATGACCCTTAATCACTCGAATGACAACATCTCCTGCTTCATTATACACCTGCTTCCCGACCCACTTTTTACGCCATCCTGGGTTATCTACTTCACCACCCAAACCAGGTGTTTCAGCATGCTCATAAAAACCTAAACCAACAACCGTTTTGGCATCACTTTCTAAAGCAAGAAAGCCGTACAAGGTTGACCATAAACCATAACCATGCACAGGTAAGATGATAGATTTAACCTTCTCACCATCTTTCACGAGATACACAGAGGTATACTTAGCACGACGCTTAATACCTGCAATATCATCTTCAGCTTTTAATACGATATTCTGTGCAGGATCATTAGCAGCCTTGCGCTGGTCGTAAGTAGCAACATCGACATCTGTAACATACTCACCTGTAGTCATATCTATAATGCGAGGTTCAATTTGAGAGAACAGCTCATCAATCGACTTACCTTCTTGCATCAATCCAGCGATTTCAAGAATATTTTTCTTCTTATCCAGTGCTTTATTTTGATCTTGCAACGGCTTCAACATAACTGCCGCAGCCGACACTAATATTGAACAAACCAAACACAGTGCCAAAGCAACAAAAAGTGTTTTTTTGATACTATCATTAGGCAAATCAAGAATTTTTCTAATTGGAGAAGCCATGATCACTCCCCTCCTTTTTCATCAGACACTGAAAACGCCGCTTGACGCTTAAGGCGACGTTTTACATTAGACTGAACCACGAAATGGTCAATCAATGGTGCAAAAATATTCGAGAATAAAATAGCCAACATAATCCCTTCAGGAAATGCTGGGTTTACCACTCGAATCAATACCGTCATAAAACCAATGAGCGCGCCATAGTACCAACGACCCAAGTTAGTCATTGATGCCGACACAGGATCTGTTGCCATAAATATCATGCCAAAGGCAAAACCACCCGTCACCATATGCCAATACCAAGGCATAGCAAACATTGGATTATTATCGCTGCCAATCACATTGAATAATGTACTGGTAGCCACCATGCCAATCATGACACCTGTAATAATTCGCCATGATGCTATTTTGGTAAAGAGTAAGATTGCTCCGCCGATGAAAATAGCAAGCGTTGACGTTTCACCCAATGACCCAGGAACCAATCCCAAGAATGAATCGAACCATGTAATCTGACTTTTGATAATAAGATCCACGCCACCTTCTGAAGCAAGACCCAGCGCGGTTGCACCCGTATAACCATCAACAGCAGTCCAAACTGCATTACCAGACATTGCCGCAGGGTACGCAAAATACAAAAAGGCACGCCCAACCAAAGCAGGATTTAAGAAGTTTTTACCTGTTCCACCGAACACTTCTTTACCAATAATAATGCCGAACAAGATACCCAAACCCACCATCCATAACGGCGTATCTGGTGGTAAAGTTAATGTATATAAAATAGAAGTAACAAAGAAGCCTTCATTGATTTCATGCCCTCGAACTAATGCAAATAGCGCCTCAGCAATACCACCTACAATAAAGGTCGTCATATAGATAGGTAGAAAGTAAGTCAGTCCGTGCAGAAAATTAGCAACAAAACTACTAGGATCATAGCCAAATGGATTTAAAAACCAGCCACGCAGACCTTCAATCGATTCAAGCCCCATGCCTGCCATTGCAACATTCGCCTGATAACCTGTATTAAAACAAGCCATAAACATAACAGGAAATGTAGCCATCCACACATAACCCATGACACGCTTCAAATCCAGGGCATCACGAACATGAGGAGCACCTACCGTAGTATTAGGCGGACTGTAGAACAGTGTATCCACCATTTCATAAAGCACATAAAGACGCTCTAGTTTGCCACCACGCGTAAAATGTGGCTCGGCATCATCAAGTATTCTTCTCAGCAAGCCGACTTTTTTCTTATCAGAAGCCATGACTAGCCCTCCCTCTCAATAATTTCAAGACAGGCACGTAATGCAGGGCCATATTCATATTTACTGTGGCAAACAAACGTACACAAGGCGAGATCCTCTTCATCTAGCTCAAGGCAACCAAGTTTTTGTGCCGTTTCCGTATCACGCACTAATAAAGCACGTAACAACTGTGTAGGCAATATATCCAATGGCATTACACTCTCATAAGCCCCAAGAGGCACCATTGCTCTGGCACTACCATTTTGAGAACTACTAAATGAAAACTGCTGTTTATTCTTACTAAATGTATTGGTAAATACATTCATCACAGAAAACTGTTTCAAGAAAGGGTTTACCCAATGCAAAAACTGACGAGGCTGCCCTTCAGGTACAACACTTACTTGAAGGTTAAAACGACCTAAATAAGCACGGTCACCAACAGCGTGCAAGCCACTCAATACAGAACCAGAAATTACGCGAGCATCACCTTCATTTAATTGACCTGCAACCAGCTCATTAGTTGATGCACCCATACGTGAAACAATCAATCGTGGCTCTTTTACCATTGGCCCACCCAAAGAAATAATACGTTCTACATAGCGCTTTCCGGTGGTTAACAACTTACCTATTGAGATAACATCTTGATAATGCAAGTGCCAAACAATCTGTTTATCACTTGCAGGTAAAATATTATGGATATGCGTACCCACTAAGCCCGCTGGATGCTTTCCCGAAAACTTTTTAGTAACCACATTACTAGCGGGTGACTCTGGAAGAGTCGCATTCTCATGCTGACAAACATAGACTTTGCCCTTGGTTAGCTTTGAAATTGCTTTCAGCCCATCCAGATAAGCCTCAGATTTATAGTTAATAATTAATTCTGGGTTTGCGCTTAATGGATCAGTATCAATTGAACGAACAAAAATACCTGCCGGCTCACTACCTACTTCAGGTGTTTTACTATAAGGACGTGTACGAAATGCCGTCCATGCACCCGAATCTTGCAAGATTTTACAAACATCTTCAGCTGACGCAGAATCTAAGGCATCAGATGAGATTTTTGGAAATTCGACAAACTCTTCTTCTTCATCAAGCTTAATGATTACTGACTGCAAAGCACGTTTCGCTCCACGAGGAATTGCAGTAATTACTCCAGCACCCGGAGCAGTATAATTAAACCCAGGATTACGCTTATCGGTAAACAATGCCTGACCGACTTTCACATGATCGCCAACAGCGACCAGCATGGAAGGTCTGAGAGAGTGGTAATCTGTGCCGATAACACCGACCATTTTAACCGTCGGGGAGTTAGTCTCAATATCGTCATTAATAGCTTGTACTGGCTCACCTGTTATAGAGATGTCCAGCCCTTTTAAAATTTTCATTTATATAGCAATTCCGACCCTAAATGCATAGAGTCCTTATAAGTAGTTTAATAGGTAAGTAGCGCAACCGCGAAAATAACATTATCAGCATCAAAATTCATGCTCTTTAAAGGTATAAATACGATTTAATTTTCTATCATTTGTATAAAAAACCTCAAACCTCCTTATTAGTGCGAAAGAATCATTAGTAAAACAATCAATCTAAATTCAATTATTGAATCCAACTCAAAGCAAAAGAAACACCTTTAGAAAAAGCAAATATTACCAAAAAAATTATTTTTCATGCGGCTAAACACCCTAAAATAATTTCTTTAATGCATCCTTTAACTTATCTTTAACCTAATCTTCAATTGTTTTAGGTGTATTGGCTGACACATCAACTTATGCTTGTGAAGAACCGGGCCGTGTCTTACCAACACATAATTGGTGAATAATAGCATTACCCAACCGATCACCTGTTTTATTTTTTAATTTTTGTTTAACCCTTTCCACATCCTGAGCAGTAACAGCTTTAATCAAATCAGCCAGATCCAGAGAAAACTTAGGCTCTAAAAACGCACCAGCAATCCTCAAAGGTACAAACAAAGGTCACTTGAATCCTGATTATTAGAACCTGCACGCAATGCCACATCTCATATTTGACTGGCAACACCCACAGTACCAGACCTCTTAATATTAAAGTAGGGAGATTCCATTCTCAAAATTTTAGTTGAAAAAACGCCATTCATTGTATTGGAATTCCCACTCAAGCCACTAAATTTCACCACCGACTTTTTTAACGTTATGCCTCTGTAGCACTTTAGTTATTATCTGCCGCATTTGTTAAGACTCGAAAACCATCACGGATAAGTGAAAACATAAATACATAAAATACCAACTTCAAAATAACCGTAAAAATAAATATATAAGGGTACTCCTCAAAATCCAAAGTGCCGTTAACCCGTAGTTTATACGTCACGCCATCAACAAGAGTATGGTAAAAGTCATAAGACAACCAAGCAACAATCGCTCCGGGAATTAAAATCAGTAACAGGGCTTTAAGGTATTTTAAAAACATGGTGCTCTCATTTTATTGATCGTATCTGCATCATTATATTAGAAGAAGATACTAAAAGAAGCCTTTGAAACACGAGAAAACACGAACACAAGGAAAAACGAAAAAATTATCCACCCCCCTACTTATAAACACTTTTTTGAATTGAGTTAAAGTTTCGATGAGATAGCCGGCTTCAATTTTCAGGTACAGCTTTATATCCTCACCGGTACAACAATTATTTCAGTTTTAAATAGTTTTTTCATGTCACTTAAAAACTCGGTTGTTAAATCCCAAGGGGTGTTCCATAAGGAAATGCCGAGATTACTAAATGCCCATGCGGGTTCTATCTCATATTCTGTTAAATGCCTTTTCTCATTGCAGCTTGGGCAGTTTTGATAGTCTTTCCCTTTGTTTTCATGCCAGTCGTCAATCCAATGATAAGCTGTTTCTTCATCTACCGCTTTGCCACAGGACGGGCAAGTAATGGTTAAATACGCTCCCTCTACTGGATGAAAGACTTTTCTTTTGCCATAAGCTAGTTCAAGCCCTTGAGTGAGCAGGGCATCATTGTGGACCCATGATGTTCCATCATTAAAAATGGAGGTAATATTGAGTTTAAAACGATACCCTTTTTGATTGGTAGATAAAATACAATTTGATAAGCAATCCTCCACCATCTCTCTTTCCTGAAACCATGTCAAAATTTCTTTGGCTTTCAATTCGCTGTCGGGATAGTCATCCCTGTGTTTAGGTACAATATGTAGGCAATTATCACTCATTTTTTTCTCATTACAGTTTCTATGTAAAGGCCTCATAAATGCACAGCATACATCATTGAGTAAAATAATTTACTATGCCTGAGTTTTTGGCAGTTTTTCTTGTTGAGTAATTTTACTATGTTATTTTTGATAGCCTTTTATAAAGCATGTAGTTAGTAAAAAGAACGGCAGAAAATGAAATAATACCCATGATAATTAGTTCATTGTTGAAAAACATAGGTTGGGATAATTCGATTTTTGTTTCTTCTGTATAGTAATTGTTAATTCCAATTCCTAGTCTCTGGTAAGCAAATGATAAATAGGCCGCAAATAAAAGGTAAGAAAGGTTTACTATTATAATTATGTCCAGTTTACTAAATTCGTGTATTTTTTTCATATATGATAGTTCTTTGGTTTAAGTGACTTTGTTATTTCGTTGTTTGACATGATAAAAAAAATCAGACACCCAAGATTCTATCGTGATTCTCTGACTAAAACCTTGCTATTTGAAGCCACCCCCGTACTTATAGGCAGTTTTTTTGGGGACAAGCGGCTTGATTTTGATGATTAAATGTTGGATGTCCTTTTTTCTGTTTTGAACTGTTTTTTAAGTAATGGCTGTCCATTTTTTGACCTAGCTAGTAAGCCACTTACAATTTCGAAAAAATACTTATTCGTTATTAAGTTATTCAACACCCCCGTTCCTGAAGTTAGCTTTTTACTGGCTTTATCAACAGAAAACAGAAGTATTCCTTCATTCGAATCAGTCAACTCGTACTTAACCCATATATAGATTATTTTTTTTGTTTGGATATACCCCTCATATTGAAACTTTTCCCACTTCGTTATAAGTTGAGAGAGAGATAGGTCGGTGTAGTGTGTAGACTCAAAAGCTTTTCTGGAACCATCATCAGTAGTTTTTTTTGTTATTTTTTTGCCTCCTAACATATAGTTAGGAATTAAAATTTGAGAATAACTTTTATCCCAAGTAGATAAAAAAACTTTATTAATTACCTTATTCGCATAAATAAGATTCTCAGTATTGTTTTTAATTGAGATTTCTTCATTGTCAAGTATATAGTTTTTATTAACATCTAACTTCCAAACTGAATTTACAAAATCAACAATTGGCTTAGTATCGGTGGATATTTTCAAAACTTTTGATATATTGCCTCTTTTAACTATATCTTTCGTATTAAATTTACCCAGTTTCACGTTAAGGTAAATTGGAAACTCACCATTAGAAAATTTTGGATATATTGGTATTTGTTTATTATTTTTATATTCTATTTTTTTACTTTTGGGGACCAGCCCCAACAAAGCAGTAAAAAAAGAAAAAGACTCATTTTGTGAAAAAACACGATTACTTAACTTACAAAAATCTTTACCACAATACGCAAGCTCCGTAAACGGAGTTAGCAATCCTTTATCGCCATAATATCTAAGATTTACAGCCCGATACCCACCCCATTTAACTACTTCATCTAGTGTAACCTTTGTTACTTGATTAAATTTCAAGAATTTCTGTGGCATTCTCTTTATTTCTTTTTGAAAGCGCTCTCTAGAACCATCGTCTATAAAATAAAGGCCCTTTATTTTTTTGATATCATTATTCCTTGCCGCTTCAAAATACTCAGATAAAAGCAATAACAGGGGCTTAAGCTCTCCTTTATGATCTTTTTCACTATTTGCCTTCAAATCAAACTCAATATTTTTTACGGATTCATCAATATTCATCGAAAATTCCAAATGAGAATCAGAAGAATCCGTTATTACACTCCAAGCTTGGTAGTTTTCACCCCTCACCATACAAACAGAAAACACCCCCAAAGCAATTAGAATAAGTTTTGTAATCTGACTTTTAGCTACCATTTTATATGAACTCATACTTTAGTTTCTGCCTTGTAGTTTTCTTTAGAAAAAATCGAAAAAATCGAACTTATATAGACGCCTCAATTATGTCAAGATAAAACGATACCCTTGCAAAAAATCAGACACCCAAGATTCTATCGTGATTCTCTGACTAAAACCTTGCTATTTGAAGCCGCCCCCGTATCTTATAGGCAGTTTTTCTACTTGAGCTAAAGGTTTAGTGGTTTGTTTGAGTTATTTTTTAAATAATGGATGTCCTTTTTACTCTTCTGATTATTCATTTATAACTTCCCACGTAGCCCAAAGCAAACCCGGAACAACTATACGTGAATTACTAGACTCTTTGCTTAAAACTGCATTTGGATTTGAATTGATTTGGCCAAACAAACTCCAACTTCCACCTAATGTTTCCCCGAAGCCGGTTACTTCAATTACTATTTCAGGCCAAGATAACTGATCGTGATGATATATTTGAAGGTCAGCCATATAACCACCTTTTGAATATTTCGTTATTTCACTTTCAATCGGTGGTCTTCCAATTAACTTTATACACTTACTAAGTATTTTATTAGCAGATTCTTCTTTCTTGGCGTCTAAGTGCAGTTTCCAATATGATCTAGGCATATTATTCCTTTATTAAAAGACAGCCCCGTACTTATAGACCGTTTTTTGGGAATAAGGGGCTTGATTTTGATGATTAAATCTTGGATGTCCTTTTTATATTGATTGTTGCAGCTTAAAACATTCATAAAAAGGTGTCAGTCTACTTAACAATATGATTTGCCAACTTAATCAATGACTGTAACCAACTTACACTAACCAGAGGGCTATAGGTAGAACCAAGTTTAGAGTGAGTAAGAATTATTTCTGTAAATTTTTCTTTTTCAGTGATATTCACAATGACTACCGAGGTTTCAAGTTGCGGTTCTACTTCATCGGGTAAATTTAGATTGCAATGGTCGAAAATCTCAAATACAAGTAAATTTGGAGCCTGTATTTCTTTATATTTTCCGCTCATAAAACAGCTTTTACCATTGGGCGCTGTCATTTCAAAAACAAAATTACCTCCTTCAACGAGATCAAATTCGTGAACCTTTGCTGAAAATCCATCAGGTCCCCACCATTGTTCAATAATTTCAGGAGTCACCCAAGCATCAAATACTTCCTGAGCCGTTGCCTCCATTGTGTATCTTATATCTCTATCGGAATCGAACATTGTTTCGTTCATAGCTTAAATATATCAATTAGTTTTTACGTGTTTTCTTTTGAGTAATGACTTTATCCATTCGCTGCAACGCAGACTCCCAAAAAGGTCGATAGATTTTCATCCAATCATCAATTTCTGAAAGGGGTTGAGCATGCAATGAACAAATTCGCCGTTGACCATCGCGTCGGCGTTCGATTAATTGGGCTTCTTCTAGCACGTTTAAATGTCTGGAAATGGCTGATTGGGCAATATCGAATTGATCCACAAGCTCACCAACCGAGAGTTCGTTTGATGCTAGTAAATTAAGAATCGTGCGTCGAGTAGGGTCGGCAAGAGCAGAGAATGTAGAATCTAACATTATATATCACCTATTGAGCATATATCAAATAAGTGATACATTAATATAAAACACGTCACTAAACAAGGACTAGGATAGGCATGTCAAATTCAAACAGTACGACTCTTATTTCACGTTGTAACTGCGGCAAAGTTAGCTTTAAAGTTGAGGGAGCACCCATAATGACTATTGCTTGTTACTGCGACAGTTGTCAGGAATCGGGAAAACAAATTGAGCAATTAAATAATGCTCCAGCCGTTTTGGAGGTAGATGGAAGTACGGATTATGTTATGTGCCGAAAAGATCGCGTGAGTTGTTTGCAAGGGCACGAGCTTTTACGTGAACACTGGTTATCGCCAGATGCGCCTACAAGACGAATCGTTGCTAGCTGTTGT
>PDWI01003033.1_pt1 | contig 24355 bp, 17 predicted proteins | sample 1430891 | NCBI WGS metagenome assembly PDWI01 (sample SAMN01162508, study PRJNA174530) | Oral metagenome, whole genome shotgun sequencing project. | biome: Marine environment; feature: Marine mammal; material: Swab sample of the gingival sulcus; isolation source: swab sample of gingival sulcus... | reverse complement strand
CGGCATGCCAGGTTTTTTTAGAATCCCTGATAGTTATGTTATTGAGCATCTTGCTTTACTTGAAACATAGCCGTTGGGGATTTTTTTTGTTCTGGCAACTTCTGAAAAATGCGCGGCATTTTGTAACAGATATATAAAAGACTTTCCGTCCTTTCTTTTTGGACGGTGTGCGAATCACCAAAGCATACTCTTATTATCTGTGCTTAATGGGGGCGAACATGAGCAGCTATCTGCGCTGCCATGATATCGTCAAATTCGCCGTCACGGTCATGCCCCACACCTTTTGGCCAGTCAGCTTTAACCGTAAAACCATTATCCCGATACCAGTTGTACCCGGCTATGGCACCCCAGGACGCGCTTGAATATGCTGAATCAGACGTGCCGGTGTTCCAGTATCCTGTAACGGCAGCCCGGTAGGCCGGTGTAAAATTGCTGCCATTTGCCGGCTCACCGCCATAAGCTACTGCTACAAACACACCGCCGCTCTGCACCTCCGCGCCGTGCAGTGGGACAAACCAGCGTGATGTGAACTGCGCGCCGCTGCTGTAGCCGCCAATTGCAACCCGGCTTTTGTCCAGGTTGTAGCGTCCGTAGATATACCGCACTAGTTCGTGTGCCCAATGCGCCTTTTCTATGGCATTTGGCGATGATGATTCGTTGTACCAGCAGTTGTCTTCTCCATCGCAGCCTGGCGGCGGTGCCTCGGGAATAAGCAGCAGCATGTTATTTTGTCTGGCCACGCTGACCATGCCTTTTTGACCATCCGCATCTAACAGGTAATCGTCATTTGGATTTTTAAACCCATACCCGCCGCTGCCATCTGTCCATAACAACATGCCGACGTCTTTACTCCAGTCCAGGTTGGCCGCAAATACATGATAACGGCTTGTTATTCCCCGGGCGGAAAACGACTGGAAGAGCAGGTTGGACTTTTCGCCGCCGCAGCCTCCCGTGTAGCTGCCCAAACCACTGCCGCTGTTCTCTTGTACCGTAAAGTTTCGGGATGCCGCATCAGCACTGCATGCTGGTACTTTCTGATCATCGGAGCTCTCTGCTTCCGCGTTCATAAGGGATGTTGCCGATAATAAACTTGCCGTGATGAGTGCAATCATAACCGGCAGCAGGCACAGCTTTCTGAATCTCAGTCTGTAACATAAGCGCGCATGCTTCATACAGTCTATTCTACTGAAACGAAGAATTTATACCAATAATTCTGTCCATAAACAACTGGTTGTCTGTTTTGTCAGGCAGGATCAACAACAGGCCCGAAGGCCTGAGGAATTATCCTGTTACCTTAAATATCCTCTGAGTAATGCCTGTTCATTTTTCTTGACAGGTGAAAATTGCAGGAATACAATTATGTATGTATCAATGTATACAAAAATGTACCCAAAGGAGAGTTTATGAAAAAAGAAACGAGAAAAATCACCTTTTATGAAGCTCTGGGTTTATTGCTGGCATTTATTGCCATCCTGATGTGGGGGGCATTAAAAGCTAAAATTCCTACCGGCATGTCTATTCTGCTGTGTGCCATTACGGCGAGTGCCTATGGAATGCTTGTCTTGCATGTTGAATGGGACAAAATTCTGGCCGGAATTCTTAAGGTATTCGGTATAGGTATGCCGGCTGTTTTAATTTTGCTGATGGTGGGGCTGATCACTGCTTCCTGGCTGGCATCAGGAACAACTCCTATACTTATCAAGTGGGGTTTGTCTATTCTTAAGCCTTCCATTTTCCTGGTGGCAGCTTTTCTGCTGACAGCTATTACTTCAATAGCAACCGGCTCCGCCTGGGCCATTATTGGAACTTTCGGTGTTGCTTTGATAGGTATTGCCGCGGGTTTGGGTATACCTCTTGGCCTGGCTGGCGGTGCAATTATTTCGGGTTCCTATATCGGTGACAAATGGAGTCCTCTTTCCGACTCTGCTAATCTTGCCGCCGCTGTTGCGGGACAGGATGTTTTTCATCTGTTTAAAAGTATGTTTTCGACAACAGGTCTGGGCGCAATTGGTGCTATTATACTGTTTACGGTTCTGGGGTTTTCCTCCGGTATAGGTGCTGGAGCTGATGTTTCGGCTATTAAACCAATTTCCGAAGGTCTTGCATCTGCCTATAATTTTAATATTCTGCTTATTTTGCCTCCTGTGCTTGTTATTGCTTTGGCCATTATGAAGAAACCCATCCTCCCGGTATTGGTTGTCGGAGTGTTTACGGGTGTTATTCTGGCTGTTCTTTTTCAAGGTCTTACCCTGGTTGAAACCTTAAAGATCCTTTACTCCGGTTATGGCGCTTCAACAGGAATTGAGGGCATTGATAAACTGCTCAGCGGCGGAGGACTTAAGTCTATGATGGGGCTTATTCTGATTATTTTCTGTGCCTTTATTTTTGCCGGCAGCGTGGAAACAGTCGGCATACTGGAGCGTCTGCTGGAAAAACTGACTTCTCTGACACAGAAGCGAGGCTCGCTGATTTTCACGTCCATGTTAACTTCCATTCTGACGGTGTATCTGTCAAGCAGTGTATATGTATCATTGATTCTGAATGGAAGGATGTACGTTCCTGCCTATGAGAAGGCTAAACTGCATAAAATAAACCTCTCACGAACTATTGTGGAGGGTGCCTCTTATTCCGGCGCCTATGTCCCCTGGAGCGGAGGAGCACTGCTTGTATTGGGAACCCTTGGTTTGAAGTGGTATGAATTTACGCCATTCCTCTTTAATCACTGGATTTCGGTAGCACTGGTTATCCTTTTTGGTTTTATCGGAAAATTTACTGAAACAGCGGATAACACGGCAGAGAGCGGTAACAACTGACAGGCTGAGGCCTGAATATTGAAAAAGGAAATTTATTATGGGAAAGAAAATTACAATTATCGGAGGAGGTAACGGAGCCTTCACAGCTGCCTCTGATCTTACTCTTGCTGGTAATGAAGTTACCCTTTATGAAGATGAAAGATTCAAAAGTAATATTGAAGAAATTCTAAAGAGCCGGAAGATCACCCTGAAAGGAGTGGGCAGAACAGGAGATGCGGTTCTGGCCGGAGTGACAACGGATCTGGGAGAAGCGCTTAAGGATGCTGACATTGTTATGCCTGTTATGCCGGCTTACGCTCTGAAGAATTTTGCCTTGAAAATGGTGGATCACCTGAAACCGGGTATGAAAATAATTCTGACTCCGGGAAGTACAGGCGGCGCACTGATCGTTTCGAAGATCTGGAATGATAAGGGAGTTCTCAGTGGTGTAAGACTTGCCGAAATGCATACCCTGCCCTATGCCTGCCGGAAGGTGGATCCTTCAACCGTGAATATCCTGCTGGAATGTAAAAAAATGTATTTTGCTTCCTTCCCGGCCATTTATAACGAGGAAATGTACGCTCTTATCAGCGGGTTATATCCGGCTGTTGAGCTGGTGTCCAACGTTCTGGAGAGTTCTTTAAACAACGGAAATCCGGTGTCTCATCCTGCACCGGTGGTCCTGAATGCGGGAAAGATAGAGTATTTTAAAGGAGAGCATTACCATTACCGTGAAGGAATTACGCCTTCTGTGGCCAGGGTAAACGAAGCCATAGACAAGGAGCGGCAGGCTATATGCGCAAAATTCGGATTTCCTCTGGTTGATGCAAAAGAACGGCTTCATCTTATGGGCTACGCCCCAAAGCGGGACAGTCTCTACGAGTGTTACCGGGATAGCGCGGCTTTTAATCCACTCAAGGGCCCAAAGGATCTGAACGATCGTTACTTGACCGAGGATACGCCCTGTTCTCTTGTTGCCCTTTCCAGTATTGCTTCCAGTATTGGGATAGATACTCCTGTCATGGATTCTATTATAACTATTGCTTCCACATTGAAGGATGAGGACTACTGGAGTACAGGCATTACTGTTGAGGATCTGGGTCTGAAAGGAAAAAACGTCAAACAGATAATGGATTTCCTTCAAACAGGATATTGATCCACGGGGGAGGCCGGCCGTTTATCAGAAGGACCGGCCTTCTTTTCCAATACAATTATAGGGAGGGAATCACATTGAACAAACTGTCGTCATTGGATCTTTTGATAATTGTGCTCTACCTCATGCTGATGCTGGTCATCGGCCTGTTTTTTAAGAAAAAAGTAAAAGAAGCAAGTGACTACTACCTGGCTGGAAGGAATTTGGGGACTTTTGTTATTCTGGCCACTGTCTGTGCGTCCATTATCGGCGGCGGCGCCATGATAGGGCGTGGAGGAGTAACCTACAGCAGGGGGATGGTTGCGGTATTGCTGGGGCTTCCCTATCTGCTGGGTATGTATATCTTTTCCTCCATTTCCGGACGGATTCAGAAAGTCGGGAGGCTTTACGATATAAGCTCTATTCCCGATCTGATGGCCTACCGCTTCGGCAGCCGGGCAAAGTATCTTTCGGCGGCTATTATAGCCTTTACCATGATGGCCACTGTCGGTACCCAGATTACAGCAACCGCGACAATTCTTAAAACTACAGGCGGATTCTCATATAACGCCGGAGCATGGATAGCCGCCCTTATTTTTATTTCTTATACGGTTTTTTCCGGACTCTACGGTGTTGTTTATACCGATGTTGTTCAGTTTGTCATACTGCTTCTTTTTATGTACATACTGCTGCCGGTTATATCTCTTGTCAAAATTGGAGGGACAGGAGAGCTTTTTCGTTCTGTTCCGCCTGAAATGCTGAAAATTCAGCTTACCCCTCAGATTATCGGCTGGATATTCACCAGCCTTGTGTTTACTCTGGCCGGAGCGGAAATGTGGCAGAGAGCTTTTGCTGCAAAAAGCAGTAAAACAGCGGTAAAAGGCATGTTTTTGGGCAATTCTGTTTATGCTTATACTATTGTCATTACGGTCGTTATCGGCCTGAGCGCCTATTTGCTTCTGCCGGATATAGTGGAAAAGTATGGCACTGCGGATGCGGCCATACCTGTACTTGTTATGACTCTTCTTCCCAGGGGTATTACGGGACTCACTCTGGCCGGACTTCTGGCTGTTTTAATGTCTTCGGCTGATACTTATCTTCTGCTCTCGGTTCAGACAGTGCAAAGAGATATACTGAAACCTCTTTTTCCGGCAATTGATGAAAAAAAAGAGCTGTTGTTATCCCGCCTTTTTACTCTTATTCTGGGACTTTGTTCTGTTATTATTTCGTTGTATATCCGGCAGGCTTATAAAGCGCTGATGTTTGCCTGGACGTTTCATGCTGCGTCTATTGGTATTCCCGCCTTTGCTGCTCTCTTCTGGAAAAAAGCTACGGCTCCGGGTATTGTATGGTCCATTTTAACGGGATTTGCCGTCAGTATGATGTGGCGTACGCTGGGAACTCCAATGGGACTCAGCGCCTCAATTCCCGGGGCTTTATCATGCGCTCTGGTTCTTGTTGCAGTCAGTCTTCTGACGTACAATAAAAAGCCTTCGGGGTTCTTTCCCTATTTGCGGGAAAAAGGGGAGTCCTGAGCACAGCTGATGTTTTAAAAGTACAGTCTCATCCTGAATGCAATGTATTTTGTCCCTGTTATTTTTTGATGAAGAGTCTGCATTGGAAAAGAGAAAACTGCTGAAATCTAAATTGAGGTGCAGCTGTTTTGTAACTTGATACGATATGTCTAAAGCTATAAGATAACGCGCTTGAACAAATGCATTGAAAATAAAGGATAATGCCATTGACAAAGAAAAACAGGGTAGAAATTGTCTACAAAACTTTACGTCAGGAGATCCTTTCCAGAAAGCTTTATCCCAATACCAAGCTGGTAGAGACGGTCATTGCCCAAAGAATGGGGATCAGCCGCACTCCGGTGCGTGACGCCATTAAACAATTGGCTTATGAGGGACTGGTCGATATTATTCCCGGTAGAGGCGCGTACATAGTCTGTCCGACCAAAGATGAATTTTATCAGCTTTTTTCATGCCGCCTGCTCCTGGAAACCAAGGCTATGGAACTTGCTGCCGAGAAAATAACCGATGAGGAACTGAACGCTCTGGAAGAGCTTCTCGCGGTGGAACGGGAGTGCTTACAAAGAAAAAGTGTTGAAGAGTATCTAACCATAAATAAGAAGATTCATCGGCTGATGGTTAAAGCATCCCGAAATGCCTTTTTTATTAAATACATTGAAGAGCTTATTTCCAAAACGGATATTTATCTTATTTTTTACGATAATTTTCTTTTCAAAAAGGAAAACGAGGTTCATTCTGTTCAGGAACATAAAAACCTGCTGGATGCTTTAAAAGACAGAGATCCGCAAAAAAGTTATAAGGCTATGGAAAGCCATATAAGAAGTATTTTTGAAAATCTGGATCGGGTTTTCTGAAATAGCCGGATAGAGGCTAATGTTAGTAATAATTCTTATTATTAATATTGACTTTTATCGTAATTTCTACAATACTCCCGGCATGGACTGGTGTGGTGGAGCTGTCCGCCTCTCTGTCCATAAAAGGAGTTAAGTATCTATGGAAAATTATGATAAACTGAACAGGTATCTGGCTGATATGTCTGTATTGAACGCCAAGCTGCACAATTTGCACTGGAATGTGGAATGTTCTGCTTTCAAGCAGGTTCATGAATATGTGGAAGGTCTTTATGACTATGTGATGGATATATACGACTCTGTGGCCGAGCTGATGAAGATGCAGGGGGTATTTCCTCTGGTAAAATTGGCGGATTTTCTGAAGGTTACGGGTCTGGAAGAAATTGAATCCCGGAAATATTCATGCCGGGAAGTGTGGGAAATTATTCTGAAAGATCTGGAATATATGAAGAACTCCGCGCTGGTTATTCGCGGTGATGCTGATAAGGCGGATAATTTTCTGGTTGTCAACGAGATGGAAGACCACGTTTCTGCTTATGCCAAGTATCTGTGGTTTATTCGCTCTTCTTTGGGGTAGGACCGAATACCGGAACGGAAGCTGTTAACAGCTTTGCCTCGGCCTTCAGCCGCGCAAGGGATGCGCAGGGCGCCGAAGGCGGCAGAGGCAGGGAAGCACCCGGCGGAGGGCGGAGCGGAGTAAGCCCGTGAGCCGGGGGAGTGCCGGCGGCAGTCCGGGACTGCTTCCCAGACGGCCGGAGCGTCAGCGAAGCCCGCAGCAGCCCGGCCCGACCGCTAAAGGGCGCTAAATTGGTACAATTTAGTGGCTTATTTAGAGCTTTTTAGCGGCCCCTTTAGAGCCCTTTAGCGGCCCTTTCAGCGGTCGGGTGCGCCCAAAGAAAAAAAGATGGGCGGGGGCGCCTGAAAATTACTTTGGAGCAATGCGGTATTTGTGGGCCATTAAGTCGGGGCGGTAGGAAATTTTGGTTTTCCGCAATCCGGCATTTCCCAGATCCTGCTCCAGATTGATGTACTTGCAGGAGGGACAGAAGTCGCTGGCAAAACGGCTGAAAAGAAACTGGTAAACACCTTTGAACTGTATGTCGGCTTTGGCAAAATGAATGGTGAAGGTGCTGCGGTTTAAGGGCTCGCCCAGCAGAAAGCCGGCAGGTTTGCCTTCCGCGTATGCCATGGCTCCGGTCAGTTGGAGCGTTCCGGCTTTTTCCAGAGCTTCCATGCACTGGCGGTAATCGCTGGTGGAAATATCCTGCGGAGAGTGTGCCTGCCAGGTATTCAGCACACTTTTTGCGTCTTCAACAACTTCCGGTGTCAGGGGAATGAGCAGCGGGTCGGGCAGCCGGAGGAACTGATTCAGCTGATTTTTTTTGCGGTGCATGGATTTTCCCGGGTAGGTTTTGAATTTTTCGGTCAGGAAGAGATAATCGGAATCGTCAGGGTTGTATGTACGGGTAAAATTATTCTCGGGGAAACATTCCAGCCACTCTTCGGGGATGGGGAATATGAAATCCATTTTATTTTCTTCAAGCAGCTCTTTGAGCTGTCTGAAAGAACCGGCTTTTTGTTTTTCGGGCCGGTTGAGCGGCATAAGGTAGCGTTTTTTATCGTAGCTGAGTCCGGATATGAAAATGTTGTGATCGGTTTCAACAACACGGTAATTGTGGGTTTCGCGGAACAGATACAGGTTGGGGAATGAAAATTCCGCAATGTGCATTTCCATGGCATTGAGGCGGCTTGTTATAATATTTTGTAATTCCAGGGTGAGTGGGCGTTCTTTCATTGCTGTCAGAATACCGGTTTGTTCTCAGTGTGGCAAATGATTCGGTAATTTTTTCAGCATTAAAGGCTGTTTTGATGTGTTTAACATTCCTGAAATACTGTAAATGCGGGAAAGAAAGAAATTAATGTTGACAATAAAAGGGGAGAGCCGCACTATTCAACCGGCTGATTCGACTGATTCGGCTGATTCAGGAGGCGTGTCTAATGGGTTTGGCAAGCAAGAGAGCCAGTGTGCGGGAAGTGCTGGAAACGGCATACGGAATTGACATTAATACGGCTGAAAAGATTACGCGGAATTCGTTCCGGCCGGGGCAGCTGCCCAAGTGGTTTCTGTACAGTAAAAGCATTGAAGAGATAGCGCAGCTTGTTTATGTGTCCAGTCAGATTCTTAATGCGGATGTCGATTATCTGACGGTAACCGGAGATGACGGAAAAGAAATTACTTATTTTATTAATATTGGCCGGGATGTGCCGGGAATGCTCTGCCGAATACTGGAAGAGAACCGTCATATAGCGCTTTCGGCTTTTGATTCTGTCAAGATTGGTTCAGGGCGGCGTATTGTTACTCTGGAGAAAGAAGGTCGTAAACCGTTTGTTCTGGAAGATGCGGAGGATCTGGCTGCCGTTAAGGAGCTGGAGCGGGATGTGTGCCGCGAGTTTGAGAATCTGGATTCTTCCGATGGGCGGGTGTTTCTGGAATCTCTTCCTCCCAACTATCTGCTGGAAGAGGTGAACAGCGAAATTGATACGGGACGTCTGTACCGGCATATGCGGCTTTATCATTCGGTTATTTCCGGCGGCGAGCCTGTCTATACAACGGACGAAACCAGCAGTGACCGGTCCGGTAAAAACAGGGAGCACCGTATTTCCATTGCGGTTCCGAACCCCGGCCGCTCGTTTACTCTGCGGGTTCTGGAACTTATAAGGGACCGCAGTCTGAATTTAACCCGGACGTTCTGGGATATTTTCGGCGAGGGGTCGGATAACAGAATTGTTGGTATTTTATCGGTCTATTTTGATATTAAAACGGATATTACAGGATTTCTGAAGGATCTGGACGCTCTCTTTTCTGTTATGAAAGAAGCCGCGGCGGAACGGCACAGTGAGTCGGTTAGTGAATGGGAACGTCTTGTGCGCGGTTTGAGCAGTCCAAGGCTTCCTGACGCGGAAAGAGATGTTCTGATGCAGAAGCTGCGCTTTATGGTGGAAAGGAATACCGATGCGTCCATTCCCGGAGATAAATATGCCGGGAATTTGGCGTTGAATGCTTTTTGCGGTTTTTTTGACGCGGCAAAAGCGGTGGGACTGGAGAACGCGGATGCTGTACTGCTGAAACTTCTGGCTTTTGAACGTTTTGACGAGTTCTGGGTAGAAACTGTCAGGAACGGCGAAATCCAGAACGCGGAAGGATTCCGGGTAAAGCACAGTACGGTCCGCGGGCCGGCCAAGGGCGGAATACGCAACGATCTGATTGTTGATTTTGCGGAAGTGAGCGGTCTTTCTTTTCTGATGACCTGGAAATGCGCGCGTACGGGTATTTTGTACGGCGGCGGTAAGGGCGGGTTGAAAATTGCCCCGAGAGAGTACGCGTCGAACCGCATTGAACTCTTTGATACGCTTTCTAATTTTGGAAGGGCCCTGTTTCTGGTTACCGGGCCGTCGATTGATGTGCCCGCCGGTGATGTGGGCTGCGGTCCGGAAGAAATTGGGCAGATGTTTGAAGGTTTTAAGTCGGCTCTGCACGATCTTGCCCTGATGGCCTATGGTATTAAACAGTCTGGCGCCATTTTGGGGCACAGGGTTATTTCCATGGAGCAGGCCCGAAGTATTCTGAAATACAGTTTTGATATTGACGCCTACAATGAAGAACTGATGGAAGAGCTCAGTTCCAACGAAAAATATCTGGAACTTGTAGCCGCGGCCCATATTACCGGTAAACCCGAAATGGGTTTGGCGGCCCGTAACGGAGCAACCGGCCGGGGTTTGTGCTATGCGCTTCTGGCTGCAGTGGCCAATGAATATGCCGCAGGCAGATGGGAGGCTGGTGAAAGTCTCTCCGCGCGGGAAGGCGCCCTTGTGGAAGAGCTGACGGCTCTGCGCGCGGGCGGCGCGGCTCCGGAATTGTGGGAGAAACTCCATCCGGTTTTCTGCAAACTTCTGAAAGGCAAGAAGGTGGTTGTTCAGGGAAGCGGTAAGGTGGGTTCTTCTTTTATTGCTGATTTGGCGCCCTACGGTGTTATTTTTACCTCTGTTGCGGATCACGGCGGAGCCGTTTTCGGAGAGAGTCTGGACGCGGCTGAAATACTGGATCTGGCGAAGAGCGCAGGAACGGTTATTGGTGCCCAAAATGGTGTTGTTAAGAAAATAACCGGCGCGCGTGAAGGTGCGGCGGCTCTGGGGGAAAAATGCGATATTCTGGTTCTGGCAGCTCTGGAAAACGCCATTACCATGGATAATGCCCCGGGTGTTAAGGCCTCTCTTGTTGTCTGCGGCAGTAACGGGCCGATAACGCCGAAGGCTGAGGCGTATCTTCATGAAAGGGATATAACGGTTCTTTATGATTTTCTGGCAAATTCCGGGGGGGTAACAGCTTCTTACTTTGAATGGCTGAGGAATCTTTCGGACCGGTTGAAGTATGAAACGGAAGTGCTGCGCAAAAAAGAGTATAAGCCGGAGATAATGGCTCCGTACGTTATGCCCGAATACGCTCAGCGTATTTTCTCCATTCTTGGCCGCCCTGAAGGGCCTGAGATTACATCTGAATGGAACATGATTATCCGTGATATTATGATAACAGCCGTCAATACGGATTACGCGCACAGCCGTCAGTGGCAGGTGCCCATGAAAACGGCCGGTTTTGCCCATTCGCTGCTGAAAGTGCTCAGTGCCCGGATTATGAAGGCGGATGCAGAGGAGCGCGCGGCTATCTGGAAAGATGTGCCGGAGAAAACACGTGAAGCTCTTAAGCCGTTTTTTGAGCATCCCGAGTCGAAGCTCTACAATGCCTGTGCAGAAGATGTTATATTGACGCTGGAGTAAAAGGATTAAAGAATTCGCTTTTCTGTTACTGGTTATTGGCTCTGATAATGATATAATGAATTTATGGCCAATCAAAGAATAATTATAAAGCGTATTGCGGTATTGCTGCTGTTTCTGTTTTCTGCGGCGGCGTTTGTGAGCGCAGCAACGTTTATGTCGGTTCAAATTCAGTCAGCTCCTGTTAAGGGCTCTCCCAGCGCGTGGGGGCCTCTGGTGGAAACATTGTCTTACGGAGACAGAGTTAAAATTCTGAAAAAAACACCCGGCTGGGTGCGTATCCGTTCTGAAAATGGACAGGAAGGCTGGATGAGTGATGTAACGCTGACACCCAAAAGAATTGTTATGAGTGTTTCTGATAATGTCAGCAGCGGCGCCAGCACGGAAGAAGTGGCTCTTGCGGGTAAAGGTTTTAATGCCGATGTGGAAAAAGAATACAAGGCGGCAACAGATCTGGACTTTACCTGGGTGGACCGCATGGAAAGCTGGGCAATTCCTCCTGAAGAGCTGGCCGATTTCCTGAAGGCCGGAGATCTTGCCGGGGGTATGCAATGAAAATCAGATTGAAAAAACTCCCGTTTCTGCTTTTTGCGGCTTTACTGTTTTCGGTTCTGATCCTTGCCGGCTGTGCCTCGCTGGGTTCTCTGGGTGCCGCGGTTGCGGAAAATGCCGGAATTATTAACCGGGATCAGGCTGATGCCATAAGTTCCGCGGCGGAATCAATGGGAAGGGCTTTTGAGCAGTTAACAGCGGAACAGGAATATTACATTGGGCGTTCGGTTGCCGCAAATTTGATGGATGTCTATCCGCCGCTTGATAACCCTCAAGCCAATGCCTATCTGAACCGGCTGGGGCAGGCTCTGGCTATGTCATCGGACAAACCTTACACTTTTAACGGATACCGGTTTATTTTGCTGGACTCCGATGAAATTAACGCCTTTGCCACTCCCGGCGGTTTTATTCTGATTACCCGGGGCATGCTGGAATGCGCGCCGGATGAGGGCGCCCTGGCGGCGGTACTGTCCCATGAAATTGGTCATGTTGTGCTTGACCATGGTATTAAGGCTATTAAGAGTTCCCGCTGGACAGACGCCATTACCAAAACAGCCGTCAGCGGTGTTACTCTGCTGGGAAGCGACATGGCGGAAGTGGCCGATGCTTTCAGCGGCTCAATAGACGACATTACCCAGTCTCTGGTGGTGGGCGGTTATTCCCGGGAGCAGGAAAAACAGGCCGATAATTACGCTGCAAAGCTTTTGGCGCGTGTCGGGTACAACCCGGCGGATATTATCCGGATGCTGGAAGAAATGGATAAAAGATGGGATCCGCACGGACATGGTTTTGCCGCCACTCATCCGGCGCCCAAAGACAGAATTAAGTCGGTTAAACGGACCGTGGAAAAACAAGCTGTTCCGGCTGTAACAACAACTCCCGAACGCCGGATGCGCTATCAGAAAGCCCTGAAAGGGATTTAGGAAAATGGTATTCAAGAAAAAACATCTGTACGGACTGCTGACGGGACTGGCTGTGGGCCTGTTGTTTGTTCTGCTGATGAACCTGGAAGTGTTCAGTTCTGCCGAGTGGCGTCTGGACGATTCCCTGGCCCGCATGTCTGCCCGTCCGGGAAAAGCCACAGATGATGTGGCTCTGATTCTTCTGGATCAGAAATCTCTGGACTGGGCAGAGGAAACTCTTGGACTTCCCTGGCCGTGGCCGCGTGAAATGTACGGTCTTATTACAGATTTTGCGGCCGGCGGCGGCGCGAAAGCCCTGGGCTTTGATGTTATTTACAGTGAGTCCTCTTTTTACGGGCCCGAGGACGATTCCCGTTTCGGCAGCGCGCTTGAAAACTTCGGGCGCGGTATAGGTACTGTTGTGGTTTCTGAAGAATACGGCAGTAAAGAGTGGCCGAAGAATTTTTCCCTGCCTTCCGGCGGCGCGCCGGCCGGGGAACTGGAGAGTTTCAGCTATGCCCAGTTCCCCATTGAGGTTATCGGCCGGAATTACACGGAACTGGCCAACGTTCAGGTTCTGCCGGACGCGGACGGTGTGCACCGCCGGGTGGCTCCGGCCGTGGGCTTTGACGGGTATCAGGTTCCTTCCATGGCGCTGGCCATGTACCGGATCGGCGGAGAAGGCAAGGGTATTATTACGCGTAATAAGGGACGTATGTATCTTGACGGCGTACGGCTGCGCAGCGATCGTCAGGGGAATTTGGTGCTGCGCTTCCGGGGGCCTTCGGGAACGCATCCTACCTACAACGCGGCCGAGGTAATGAACAGCCAGATTCAAATTTACAACGGTCAGCAGCCTCAGCTGAGCCCTGATGTATTTAAAGATAAGTATGTGCTGTTTGGTTTTTCCGCTCCGGGCTTGAAGGATCAGAGAACTTCGCCTCTGGGCAAGGGTTACACGGGGGTGGAAATTCATGCCACCATGCTGGACAACCTGCTTTCCGGAGAGTTCTTTCTTCCTGTAGTTGAATCCGGTTCTGTTCAGGCTGTTGTTTATTCTCTGGCTATTGTTCTGGTATCAATCTGCGCGGCTCTGGCTGTAACAGGTGTGAACGGTTTCAGGAACAGCATTTTTGTATTCGCGGCCTTTGTTCTGGGCTCTGTTCTGGTAACCGCGCCTTTGTACTTTGCGGCAATTGATTTGCCGGTGGTACCTTTCTTTGGGGCCACGGTGTTTTCACTGGCTCTGGCCTTTATTGTCAATTACGCCACGGAAGGCCGGCAGCGGCGCTTTCTCAAAGGAGCTTTCGGGCAGTATCTGAGTCCTGATGTTATAAATCAGATGCTGCAGAATCCTGAAGGACCGAAACTGGGCGGTGAAAAGCGCGCGCTTACCATTTTCTTTTCAGACCTGCAGGGGTTTACCACAATTTCCGAAGGGCTGGAGCCGGAGGGCCTGACAGCACTTCTTAACGAGTACTTAACAGCCATGTCGCGCATTATTATGGCGGAAGGCGGCACTATTGATAAATTCGAAGGCGATGCCATTATTGCTTTCTGGAACGCTCCGCTTGATTTACCCGATCACGCCTCCAGAGGTATCCGGGCCGCCCTGCGCTGTCAGGAGGTTCTGGCGGAAATGCGTGCTGACTTGAAAACTAAAGCCGGCGGGAAGGATGTGCTGATGCGCATTGGCATGAACACCGGAGACGCTGTTGTGGGCAACATGGGTTCGGTGGAGCGCTTTGACTACACCATGCTGGGCGATTCGGTTAATCTGGCGGCCCGGCTGGAAGGGGTGAACAAGCAGTTTGGAACCTATACCATGATTTCCCGGGCCACTCTGGATGCGGCACGCGGCAGCGGAGAAGAGTTTTTTGCGCGCGAGCTGGCACGTGTGGAGGTTGTGGGCAAGAGCGAACCGGTTACGGTATATGAACCGATGAGTGAACAGGAATGGAGAGTCCGGGCTGATGCGCTGAAACAGTTTGACCGGGCTCTGCGCCTGTTTTACGAGGGGCAGTTTACCGAAGCACGGGAAGGCTTTGCCGCTCTGGCGCCGGAAGACGCACCGGCGGCCCGGTATGTGGACAAGATAGATTCCATGGGGGGCAGGGCACCTGACGGCTGGAAGGGTGTATGGGTAATGACCAGCAAATAGACTCCGGCAGAACAGGCAGAAGTGCCGGCCCGGACTATGCCGCGTTTAGACTGAAAGTACAGACTTTGAGCCTGCTTCTGTTTGTATCTTTTACCTCAGTGCTGCCCGCGCTTTCTTTTCTGGAGTCCCGCCGGAGTCTGCCGGCCTATTTTTCCCCCGGAAATTCCCCCCGGAACCTGGTTGTTTCCATAGCTTCTGTGAACGACGCGGCCGGGTTTGATTTGGGGCCGGAAAGGGATGACCGGAGAACCGAAGCTTCTGAGTTGTCAGTGCGTTTACCCTGTCAGGTTTTTCTGGAAACGGGCTACTCCTTCTATACATGGCGGGCCAGTCACTTACACCCCGAAAACGTGTCCCGGGTGGACAGCCTGCATGTTCTGGCCGGCGGCTCCCGCATTCTGAATGTCTGGGACGGGCGGCTGCAGATGCATCTGGGCGCGGGCTTTCAGCTGTACGGCAACCTGGGCGGTTTTTTTGTTCAGAATACCTGGCATCATTTTCTGAGAATTAAAAGACCCATACCGCCGGCAAACTCCTGCGATTCGTTCAAGGCGGCGTTTCTGGTGTCGGGCGAGGCCGAATGGGAGAGCCCTCAGGGCTGGCCTGTGGCCGCGGGACTGTCGTTTGCGGCGAGCAGCCTTGGCCAGTTTGAACTGGACGGAATGCTGTGGGGCGTTCTCTCCGGCCCGTTGAATTACGCCCGGGCCGGTATGGGCGGGCGCTACAGGTACCCCGGCCATGCACCTTCAACTGTTCAGAAGATGTTCCGCGATTCCAGCGGCTGGATTTTTTATGCCGGCTTTGCCGTTCACGGTTTTTTTCTGAGGTACTCGCTGCAGTCCGGCGCCCTGGTTTCTCTGGGCACTGTTGGTTTCCGGTATTCTCCGGTTACCCGGCCGAATTCCGATGCGCTTCTGCAGGGCGATGTGCATATGGATTACACGGTTACATATAACTTCGGTCAGTACTTTCAGCACAGTGTGTGGTCTTTGGAGGCGGTATTGCCCGGCCGTATCGGTGTGGTGCTGGATCTGCATTCCGGCTGGCTGCAGCATAAGCGGTCGAACGAACGCTTTCAGAAAATTCTGAGCGGCGTTGAATGGCGGTATTCCTTTGGTGAAAAGACCGTACTGGAACCTTTTGGAAGCCTGTCCCTGGGTCCGGGCTTTGCTCAGTGTGCGGACATGGACGGATTTTCGGCCGGCCGGCTTGTATCGTCGGAGTGGTTTTTTACCACCCGGTTTTCCGCGGGGTTCCGGGTTTATCCGGCGCCGCTGGTTTACGGTAAGCGTGTGGTCCGGTACGGAATTGTGCTTTCCGGAGTTCTGGATTTGAATACCGGCGGCGGAAAAGTGTGCAGCGGCGGAGCTTTTATAGGACTCACTGTGCGGGATGAAAAAAGGGATGAAGAATCGGTAAACGGGTAGGAAATGAACCTGAAAAGTTTTGAAACCGGCACGTTCCGCTGCACACTCTGCGGTGAATGCTGCCGGGGAAATCAGAAAGTCTGGCTGAATCCCCGGGATGTTCAGCGCCTTTTGGCCCATCTGTCGGCGGAAGGCCTACAGGAGCTGGAAAAGAGGCGCATTGTTGTTGTGGAGCCCGGGGAGCACGGTGTTTTGCGGCCCAGAATACGTTTCCGCTCTTCTCCCGCAGGAAGCTTCTGTCCGTTTCTTATAAACGATTTAGGCGGGGACGGCATACTCCGGGGGCGCTGCGGTCTGCACTATACCAAGGCCAAGCCTCTGGTGTGCCGTCTGGCACCGCTGGCCCGGGAAGTGGATATTGATACCGGAGTGGAGACGTGGAAGGAAGTTCCGCCGGTATCCGGCTGTCCGGGATGGGGCAGTGAGCCGCCGCCGGATACGGGTGTGCCGGTGGACAAACCCGGTATCCGGCAGGCTCTGCGGGAGGAGCTGGATGAAGAGACACGCTGGTTCCGGGAACTGGCAGCTGCTTTGCCGGAAGCGGGCGCGCTCCGGCGAAAAAAGGGGCCGCCGTGCGGCGGCCCCGGAAATCACTTGTAATAAGCTGCGGCGTTAAACCGGTACGTTAAACCGGTATTTCCATCTCAGCCTTTGAAATCTCCCGGTTTAATTTCATTACCGTACTTGTCCCGGGCGGCGGCAATATCGGCTATGGCCTTGTCCCAGGCGTCGTAGATGTGCTGGGGAACGTTCTTGTCCATTTCTGCAAAGAATTTCTTGGTACGTTCCAGTTTTTCAATCCACTTGGTACAGCGGAAGGTGAACAGATAGGTGTAGTCTTCTTCAGAGAAGTCTTCGTTCAGGTGCTTTTTGAACAGTTCTTTCAGGTCGGCGTATTTGGGAATGGTTCCTGTGGGGGTGGCGTATCCCTCATACTTGCCATGAACCCGGCCTTCCGCCCAGTGCAGCCATACTTTCTTGGCCAGTTTGCTGGTCATGAATTTACCTTCGGGAGAGAGCATAAAGTAGTTTGTGCTGAACACTTTCGGCTCGGCCTTCATGCCTTCAACAAATTTCAGGTTGTTTTCGGTGTACTCGCCCAGGGGATAGGAAACAAAGTCCATATTGGCCATGGGGCTGGGCTTCCGCACACCTTCGGCACCCAGGGTGGCCGCTGTTGTTTCCGACTCCAGTGTGGCGGCTTTTAGCAGAATACCGCTGGCGTAATTGGGCGATTCTTCTACAGGCACAGTTGTGTCGCTGTCCCGTCCGCCGTAAAGAATACCGGAAACCTTGACACCCTTCTTGCTTTCAAAGCCTTCTTTGTCAAAGTTGGCCAGGTAGTCCAGGCGCATGGTGTAGCGGCTGTTGGGATGGGCAATACCCACTTCCTTGCCGTTTTCGTCTTTCTGGCCTTTTTTCCAGGCACCGTGATGGTTGCTGCCTTCGCCGGGAGTTGTTTCGCCCATGCCCAGCCAGTAGGGTTCATTGTCGTTTCCCCGCAGAACATTGGAGAAAATAAGCTCCTGGGGTTTTTTCAGGTTGTCAAAAATAACCGGATCGTCCTCGGCATTCACATCCTTGATAATGCCGAAAATGCCCTGTTCCACGTTAACGGCACGGAATTCTCCGTCGATGTTCCGGAAGTAGGCAATGTCGTCTCCGACAACCTGTTCTCCGGGAACCATGGCGGTGGAAGTTTTACCGCAGGCTGAAGGATAGGCGCCGGTAAAATAGGTTTTTTCTTTTGTGTCGGGATTGACAACAGCCATAACAAACATGTGTTCGCAGAGCCAGCCTTCATGACCGGATTTATTGATGGACAGGCGCATGGCATGTTTTTTCAGGCCCACCGAGTTACCGGCGTACTGGTCGTTCATGGAATACACAATGTTGTTCTGGGTATCCATGTAGATGCGGCGTTTGTCCAGATTGACGGTACAGCCTCTTTCGTCCAGTTCTCCTGCGGAGTGGATGAAGCGGAAAAAGTCGTCTTTTTCGCTGTCTTTCATGTTTTTGAAGTGGCTGTAGGCTTTGCGGTACAAAATGGATTCGGAGTGCGCAACGTACCAGGAGTCGGTGAACTGCACGCAGGGAATGGTGAAGGGGCTGTCTGTGGGGCCTTCGGCAAAGAATTTTACAATGGCGTCCTTGCCTTTCATAATGCCTTTGGCAATGCCCATAATTTCCTTATATCCCTCGTCGTAGGGAATGGAATTAAGCGACTTCATCCGTTCCAGGTTTTCGGGGTAGACAATGTAGCGGGTATTCACCTTGTCCCTGGCCTGGTCGTTGTAGCCGTCCCAGTGAATGGTCTGGCCGTTTTTGGCCAGCTGATGTTCTTCGCCTTTGGCCAGTGCCTGCTGCCGGACGTATTGTTCATCTTCCAGGCTGTCGTCGGCCACATAAATGCTGGCCGGTTCGCAGTGCTCGGCAAATTCACCGACAAAGTCGAACAGCTTTTTGTTGTTTAAGGCTGTTAAACGTGCATAGCTCTGATCGGACATTTTTTCCTTCAGCAAAGCTTCGTACTTGGGATTCATTTTTTCTCCTTGTGTGCCGGTTTACGGAGTGTAAAACCGGACAGATAACGGTTTGTTAATTTTATTCCAAACTGGCAGCGGGGCCTGCCGTCCGGCGTTTATATTAGCTATTGTATAAAGAATTAACAGATCGTTTCCAGCCCCTTGAGGCCCGGCTCATTTGCTTATTGATTTTATTACTGAATTATATGAGATTTAACTATGAGCAGCAGGGTTTCCAGAATGAGTTTTCCGGCGGTATTAAAGCTTGCGAAACGCCGTTTTTTGTTTTATCTCGTTTTGTTTAGTTTTCTGGCAGGTCTTACGGCCTTAATTATGTGGTTTTTCCATTCACGGACTTTTGCCTCTACGCGTCTTCATATGTCTTACCATGTTGAAACAGGACTGGCCGTACAGGCGGAAGCCCTGAATGTTTCCTTGAAGGAAATTATTTCCGACACTCTTTTTTTGGCAAATTTACCTGAAATACCGGAAGGTGTAATATCGGGGGATCTTTCCGGGGTGGAAGAGCTTTTTGCCAGTTTTGCCAGTTCCAAAAAGCATTATTCCCAGATTCGTTTAATAGATGCTGAAGGAATGGAAAAAGTCCGGGTAGACTTTAATCCCAATTCCCTGGTTATTGTTCCCGGGGAAAAACTTCAGAATAAAAGTGACAGATATTACTTTCTTGAAGCACTCGAATGCAGACCGGGAGCTGTGTATGTTTCTCCTCTTGATTTGAATAAAGAGCATGGAAAGATTGAACACCCGTTGAATCCGACGATCCGTTTTGCCTCCAAGGTGTATTATGACGGCGGTTTTCAGGGTGTTGTTATTTTGAACTACAACGCGAAGAATCTGTTAAATCAATTTGACAATTTTTCAGCTTTTTATTCCGGTGATTATTATTTGCTGAACTCGGACGGATATTATCTGGCGTCGCCTGAAGTTCTGGACGAATGGGGCTTTATGTTTCCCGATAGAAAAAATAAACGCTTTGATGTCGACTTTCCCCGGGACTGGAAGACACTCTCTAACAGGAATACCCGTATTTTCCGTAAAGATCTGGGGGTTCTTGTTTCCCGGATTATTTATCTGCCGGGAATTGCGTCAAAGCACAAATGGATTGCGGTGAACAGAATTACTCCCGGGGTTCTGGCCCTGAAAATGCGCCCATACCGCAGAATGCTGTTTCTTATTTTTATATGTCTTATTCCGGTACATCTGTTGATAACAGGTCTTCTGAGAAAATATTTGATCAATGAACTGGACCGTCAGGAAATTCTGTATCATGCAGCCAACTACGATGAACTGACCGGACTGCCGAACCGGCAAATGGGTATTGATTGTCTGGAACAGATGACGGCCGTCTGTTCCAGGTATCAAACAGGCGGGGCCGTCCTGTTTATTGATCTGGACGGATTCAAGGATGTTAATGATCAGTTGGGGCATGATGCAGGAGATTTAATTCTGAAGGAGGTGGCCCGCCGCCTGAAAACGGCTATTCGTCATTCGGATACCGCCATTCGGCTGGGAGGGGATGAATTTGTTGTTCTGGTACCTTACACCAGTTCAATAAAAAGCCTGGAGGTTGTGGCTCAGAAACTGATTGACATTCTGCTGCAGCCGTACAGAATTTCGGGAAGGGTTCTGCATATCGGGGCCAGTATCGGTGTACGCCGTATTCAGGGAAATCCGGCGGATAATGAGGATGCGTATTCTGTTTTAAGTCCTGAAAAGATTTTGCAGGAAGCTGATTCAGCTATGTATAAAGCCAAAAATAACGGCAAGGGACAGTACTGGTTTTTCGATTCCTAGCTGAACAGTTCCATTATTTCCGTGTTATTCAGAGGCGGTACTTCCCCGTCACCCAGAATACTGGCCGTCAGTTCTTTTTTCTTCTGCTGGAGTTCCAGTACCCGCTCTTCAATGGTTTTGCTGCTTATAAGCCTGTAGGCCATAACGGGTTTCTGCTGGCCAAGCCGGTGCGCGCGGTCTATGGCCTGAGCTTCCACTGACGGGTTCCACCAGGGGTCGAGAAGGAGAACGTAATCTGCGGCGGTCAGATTAATACCGACTCCGCCGGCTTTCAGGCTCAGCAGAAAAATACGGATGCTGGAATTATTATTGAAACTCTGAATGGGTGTTTCCCGGTCTTTGGTGGAGCCGGTCAGCCGTGCAAACTGCCAGTTGTGCGCACGGCAGGTTTCCTCTGCCTTGTCCAGCGCGCCGAGAAACTGGCTGAATACAAGAATTTTATGATTCTCTTCCAGAATTTTTTCCAGAAGGCTGTCCAGCACTTTCATCTTTCCCGAATCCACTCCGCTGAACGGTTCTCCTGCCAGGGGAGGATGTATGGCCAGCAGTCTGAGTTTACTTATAATGGTAAAAATTTCCACTTTGTTCCGTCCGCCGGAATTTTCCGAAAGCATCCCGCTGACCTGACTGCGGTACAATTCCCTCATGGATTCATACGCTTCGGCCTGGAGCGGTGTCATTTCACAGCGCACAATGGTTTCTTCTTTCGGCGGCAGATCCTGCAGTACCTGCGATTTCTTCCGGCGGAGTATAAACGGGGCAACAATGGCGGACAGCCGGGGAATAACCAGGTTTGACGGTTCTTCCTGTTCCCGGGGATGGATAAAGTGGTTTTCAAAGTAATGGCGGCTTCCCAGAATGCCCGGGTTGAGAAAACTCATTTGCGACCATAATTCGCTCAGGTGGTTTTCCAGAGGGGTACCGGTAAGCGACAGCCGGTGTCTTGAGCGGAGTGTCCGGATAGCTTTAAAGGTTTGTGACGAGGCATTTTTCACATAATGCGCCTCATCCAGGATAATGTGATCCCATTCCCGTTCCAGAAATTTTTCAATATCGTTGCGGAGGGTCTGGTAACTCACAATAATCAGAACGGTTTCGGAGTTTTCAGGGGGGAGCGTCCGTTTTCCTGCCGGTCCGGAGTAACGGAGGGTTTTCAGTGAAGGCGCAAAACGCTGTATTTCCGTTTCCCAGTTTCCCAGTGTAACGACAGGGCCGATAATAAGCGATGTTCCCAGCTGTCCGTCCCGTTTAAGGCGGGAGAGATAAGAGAGCGTTTGAATGGTTTTTCCCAGTCCCATGTCATCGGCCAGGCAGCCGCCCAGTTTCTCCTTCCGCAGAGTGTGCAGCCACTGGTATCCCTGTAACTGGTAAGGCCGCAGCTGTGCCAGAAAAGTATCGGGCGGCGGGGGTATTTTGTCCGGCTCTCTGCCGGCAGAATCGGTCAGTTTGAGATAGGCTTCCTTCTGCTTTTGAAGATAGATCCGGTCTGTTTCTTCTTCCGTTTCCAGTGCTTCATACACGGCGTCGATCAGCCCCAGGTTGTCGGGACTTGTTTTGAGAAACCCGGTATGGCTCAGCCCGTGGTCGCGCAGAAAGTGCAGCTGACGGAGAGCTTTCTCTGTCAGAATAAAATAGGAGGATTCGGTTTTAACCATGCCGCTTTTTTCCAGCCATTCATCCAGCTGTAATGCCTCAAAAGCGTTATCTTTGCTGCCTGCCTGCGGGCGCATTTCCAGAACTGAACCAGACTTCCGGGTGTGTATCTTCAGGCTGCCGCTTCTGCGGATAATCCGGTTTTTAAGCTGAAGTTCTATCCCCGCGTCCATAAGGGGGCCGGCAAATTCCGCCAGCAGTTCCGGTATTTGTCCCTCAGCGCGCAAGGGCAGAATGTCTGCCGCGGCAATGCCGGCATAGTGCCCCCGGCGCCAGGACAGGGCGGCTCCGAGTATCTTTTCCGCCAGTTTGACCAGCCGTTCTTCCTCCTCCGGGCTGCGCAGACCCAGAGGGCGGGGAGGGGAAGCGGAAAAATCTACCAGCATGTCTGTCCGGTTCTGACGGTCAACAAGTACAGTGCCGTATTTCCAGCGCGGTAAAAAATCGACAAAACCTTCCTCCTGTTCGCTCATAAGCAGAGTCAGTTCCGGTTTCAGAACAGCCAGTGTTTCAGGAAGTTCCGGAAAGATAACTTCAATGTCTTCAGGTATTTTCCGGGAGCCGGCAGGCAGCGCGCGTATATCCGGGGCTGAAAGGGCTTTGCGGGAAAGAACCAGGCGCAGGAACCAGAAGCTCTGGCTTTTTTCCGGAAGGTATGCCGCCGTGTTTGTCCGTTCATCAAGAACAAGAATGCCGCCGCCGGAGCGGAATACGGCTCCGCGGATATTTCCGCTGCCGCAGCTCAAGCTCACCTCCGGTTTATACAGAGGGCTTTTATCTGCTGTTTCCGGCAGCGGAATAAAACCAAGCTGAACCGATGATGCTTCTTCAAAGTGCCAGACGGCTCCGTTCAGGCTGATAAGCGGCCGTTCCTCCGGCTGTGAGGGCTGCAGTAATTCGTGGAGAGGCGCCGGCGGGATTGTGCATACATCCGCTCCTGCGGGCAGTGGACGTCCGAAAGACCCGTCAGGGAGTATGGCGGCCCGGGCGGCCATAATGGTCCATTCCTGTCCGCTTATGTCAGGAAATTCTGTCCGCTGAATACTCTGTTTTGCCGCCGGTCTGCGGTGCAGATAGTCTTGAAGAGCGTCCGCCGGCGCCAGAGCCAGAACGGCCTTTAACTCCAGCGGCTCTGTTTCCGTAAAAAAGAGCTGATGAATTTCCGGGTTGAGTTGTTTTTCCCTGTCTTCAGGAGGGGCATCGGCATGGTTTCTGAGCTGAGCAAGGAAATTGTCATCCGGCCGGCTTTCGGCCAGTTTCAGCAGAAGTGCCGCAATATGAGGACACATTTCTTCACTGCCGCATTCGCAGTGCCATTCTCCGTTCTCCCGGTTCCAGGACACCCGGTAAGGTTCCGGCAATTTATCGAGTACCAGAGCCTGGGCCTTGAAAGAATTCGGGGAAGCTTCTTCCTTAAAGCCCCAAAGATGTCCGGATTTCAGAATATTCCGGGCTTTGGAAGACTGCGGCGAATTAATCAGACTGTGGATATTCTCAGGTGTCAGCAGCGGCATTACGTTTTGGAAAGAAAAATATCCCGGAGCCGGAGTTTGGAAAAAACCAGCTTCGGCTCCGGGAACAAACTGCTTCAGCCTCCCAGAATGGGAACCAGAGCCAGAAGGACACCGGCCGCAACGGCCGAACCAATAACACCGGCCACATTTGGACCCATGGCGTGCATCAGCAGGTAGTTGTTGGGGTTTTCTTCCAGGCCCACCTTGTTGGCCACACGGGCGGCCATGGGAACAGCCGAAACTCCGGCCGCTCCAATAAGCGGATTGATGGGATGGCTTTTGGAGAGTTTGTTCATCAGTTTGGCCAGAAGAACGCCTGTGGCGGTTCCTATCATAAAAGCAATCAGTCCAAGAAGCAGAATGCCCATGGTTGTAAACTTCAGAAATACGTCAGCCGACATTTTTGAGCCTACCGAAAGCCCCAGCATAATGGTAACAGTGTTCATCAGGGCATTCTGAGCTGTGTCCGACAGACGGTCTGTAACCATGGACTCCTTCAAAAGGTTTCCGAACATCAGCATTCCGATAAGCGGCGTGGCGCTGGGAAGCAGCAGAATACAGATAATCAGAGCCAGAATGGGGAAGAGCATCTTTTCGGCTTTTGTAACATAGCGCAGCTGCTCCATTTTTATCTGCCGCTCTTCTTTGGTGGTAAGAGCTTTCATAATG
>PDWI01004439.1_pt1 | contig 24364 bp, 22 predicted proteins | sample 1430891 | NCBI WGS metagenome assembly PDWI01 (sample SAMN01162508, study PRJNA174530) | Oral metagenome, whole genome shotgun sequencing project. | biome: Marine environment; feature: Marine mammal; material: Swab sample of the gingival sulcus; isolation source: swab sample of gingival sulcus... | reverse complement strand
TTCATAACTTTCTTCATTAATCAATGACACATAGAAACCTGTTTGACACCCCATCGGACCGATATCTAAAACGTGGTCACTGTGATTACGTGAAAGTTCCGCCAGCAAATGCTCCAGCGAATGTAAGGCCGGCATATCCATGTGCTCCTTATTGGGTTGACATAAACGTAAATCGTACTTAAAAATCACATCACCCTTTTCACCAATCTTTTTATCGGCCAGACGTAAATAAGGCGCCTTGACTTTGGTGTGGTCAAGGTTGAAACTTTCCACGTTCATTTTTTTACTCATATTCAAACCTCTATTTGTAGTCGAGATAAATCGTTTTCAGTACAAGGCTTGTCATCGAAAACGGTATAATCAATACGGCAAGATGACATAACGCGGCAATGAAAACGATTTATCCGACTATAATTACCTATAGACTGGAAACTGCTCACACAGGGCAATCGCTTTCTCGCGGATGGCGGCAATCAACTCGTCATTATTAACATCCTCAATAATGTCACAAATCCACTCAGCAACCTGGCGGGTTTCCTTTTCTTTGAAACCACGTGTGGTAATGGCCGGGGTACCGACTCGAATACCTGACGTGACAAACGGAGATTGCGGGTCATTCGGCACACTGTTTTTATTTACCGTGATATAGGCCTGTCCCAAGGCGGCATCAACGGCTTTACCCGTCACCCCTTTGTCAATTAAATCGACCAGCATCAAATGGTTTTCCGTACCGCCCGAAACAATATTAATACCGCGTTCCAAGAATGTCTCCGCCATCACCTTGGCATTAATCAGCACCTGTTTTTGATAGTCTTTGAATTCGGCTGACAGTGCTTCCTGAAAAGCAACCGCTTTGGCGGCAATCACGTGCATTAACGGACCGCCTTGGATACCGGGGAAAACGGCAGAATTAAGTTTTTTCTCAATCTCCACATTGGCACGGGCAAGAATTACCCCGCCCCGCGGCCCGCGCAGCGTTTTATGCGTGGTTGAAGTCACCACATCAGCAAACGGTATGGGGTTGGGATAGAGACCGGCGGCGACCAAACCGGCAAAGTGCGCCATATCAACAAATAAGTACGCCCCGACTTTATCGGCAATTTCACGAAAACGTTTGAAATCCAATATCTGTGAATAAGCCGAGTAACCGGCGATAATCATTTTCGGCTGGTATTCAACGGCTTTGGCTTCAACCTCATCGTAATCAATAAAACCATCGTCATTAATACCGTAATCGACGATATTATAAGTACGGCCGGAAAAATTCACCGGTGAGCCGTGTGTCAGGTGTCCGCCATGAGCCAAACTCATACCCAGTACCGTATCACCGGGTTGTAACAACGCCAGATAAACCGCGCCGTTGGCTTGTGAGCCCGAATGCGGCTGCACATTGGCATAGTCGGCATCAAATAGTTCTTTAACACGCTCAATGGCCAAACTTTCCACCATATCGACGTACTCGCAACCGCCGTAATAACGTTTACCCGGATAACCTTCGGCGTATTTATTGGTCAGCGACGAACCTTGTGCCTGCATAACGCGAGGACTGGTATAGTTCTCCGATGCGATTAATTCAATATGTTGTTCTTGCCGGGTGACTTCAGCATCAATGGCTTGTTGTAATGCCGCATCAAAATCGGCAATATTCATCGTTTTTTCAAACATAATTTACTCCTCGGTTAAATGCTCCTGTTGCATAGCTAAATAATAAGGGTGGTTGAGCGTAATTGCCAGAGAATTTTCCTCAATCCAATCCCCAACTTCTGCGGTTAAGGTTTTAATATCCTTTTCGTTTGTTGCCATCGGCTGACCAACGACAATATCCACCACACCGTTGTTAATTACCCCTTTGCCTTTTTGCCAGAATAGCCCGGTATTGATGGCCACGGGAACAATATCTACCCCGGCTTTTTGGGCAAGCAAAACACCCCCGCTTTTATAACGCCCCCGCTGTCCGGGTAAAGCACGTGTTCCTTCGGGATATAATAGCACCCAAAAGCCTTTTTGTAGCTTTTCTTTGCCTTTTTTTACCAAGACTTTTAAGGCTTGGCGGCCTGCTTTACGGTCAATGACAATAGGATTGGTGACCGCCAACACCCAACCAAAAAACGGAATTTTCAATAATTCTTTCTTAAATGGCGAGGTTTGCGGCGTAAAAATTCTTAATAAAACAAAAATATCCAGCGCAGATTGGTGTTTTGATAAAACGACACAGGGTTTATCGGGAATATTTTCTCCACCCTTTACCCGATAGGTAATCCCCAACACATATTTCAGTAAAAATAAGACCATGTCGCCCCAAAAAGTTGCAACGGCATGGACTTTTTTTTCCGGTAAAAACAAGCGCATTACCACCGGAATGGGCCAGTACAACACCATCGACAGTATCAACAAAAAAATAAATACATAACCGCGTAATTTTAATAGCATTTTTACTCGCCAATCAGTTGCACAAAGTATAAGCGAAAATTCAAACCAACCCGCTATATCAGCTGCTGAAAAACCGGCAGCGTATAGAGCAATTGGTATGACGACAACACATCGATGTCATCTTTTAGCACCAAAGACAAAGTTATCTACACCACTCCAATGACCACCGGCTTCTTCTGCATTTGGACCAAAGAAGCTTCCTGATACCCTGGTATTAGCACGTTGACCACGTTCCGGTATGCCGGTACCTACAATTTCACCGTCTTTTTTCATTTCAGTACCGGTAAAATAACGCTGAGGCTTTACACTTGCACCAACGGCTCCCCACATCATTGTTGCCTTAAACTCATACTTACTCGCTGGTGGTTTTCCCAGTGCTGAATCCTCAAAACCGGTTAGGTTATCAATGATACCGGTTACCGACTTGTCAGCAAAATTGACTGTCAATTCAACATCTGCCATTCCCTTATCGGAAAATATGGCATTACCACGATAAGTGAACGTTTTGTTGGTTTTAGGGAATTCATCAATACTTGTGGCTGCCCCCTGAACAAAACTTTTGCTTAATTTAAAGCTACCATCTGTGTCTTTTTCTCCATAGAACCCCAATCGCATATACTTATAGTTGTTACCACTCACCTTACGATAGGTTTTGCTATCATTAAAAGTTGTAAAACCACCCGATAAAACAAGACTTGGTAATAATTGTATTTCTTTGCCATCAATATGTAATACATTAATATCTTTGGTTTTATACTGCCTGTCACTTGTCAGTACATCCACGACAATGGGCATATTTTCTCTGGTTTTTCTACGAACAAAATACTCTTGAACAGTATCTTCTTTTGTAAATACCGGTGGTTCGTACACCCCTACACTACTACCCGAACCACAAGCTGTCAAACAACAAACCAATGGTAATAACGGTAAATGATATTCTTTTTTCATAATCAACCTCATATGGTTATTAAAAAATTTATACCGATGCATCAATGACGGAAAAATCCGCTACCTGCATAAATAAACCACGAATTTCAACCAATAATGCCAAGCGGTTATTTTTGAGGGCTTTATCGTCGGTCATCACCATCACGTGATCAAAAAAGTCATCCAGCGGTTGACGCAGCATGGCCAAGGCCCTTAATGCTGCCGGATAGTCACCGTTTTTGACTGCTTTACCAAGGCTTTCTTTAACGCCCTGCCCTGCCTTGAAAAGCGCTGTTTCCTGTGCTTCAGCGAAAAAGTTTTTATCAACTTGCCCCACCGTATCAGTGGTTTTTAAAATATTGCTGATACGTTTGTTGGCGGCAAATAAATTCCCTGCCGATGTATCACCAAGAAAGTCGCTTAAGGCATTGATGCGGGCGGTAAAATCACTTAGTTTCCGCGGCTTGACAATCATTACCGCCTCAAAAACATCGTGACGAATGCCTTGTTCCTGATAATAGCCCCTCAAACGCTCATAAATGTAGGTTTTAATTTCTTCAACTTGCGATACGGCATTAAGCGATTTTGTCAGCGTAAATGCCTCTACGGCATAGTCCAAAACCACCTCTAAGGGCAAATCCAATTTGCTTTCATTCAACAGTCGGATAACCCCCAAACTGGCACGACGCAAAGCGTAGGGGTCTTTGGTACCGGTAGGTTTAGCGCCGACGGCAAAACCACCGACAATATTTTCAATTTTATCAGCCAGCGCGACCACCAAACCGGTATCGGTTGCGGGCAGGCTATCACCGGCGAATTTGGGTAAGTAGTGTTCACGGATAGCGCTAGCGACTTCGTCATTTTCCCCGTCATTTTTGGCGTAATATTCACCGATAACACCCTGCAATTCACCGAACTCGAAGACCATTTCACTGACCAAATCACATTTGGCCAATTGGGCGGCGCGAATGGCATTGTCATCATCCAACCCAGCCAAGTCGGCAATAAAATTAGCGATTTTGGCAATGCGTTCGCTGCGTTCGTAAACGCTGCCCAATTTTTCCTGATAAACCACTTGTTTTAAGTCTTTGCGACGTGATGCCAAGGTTTTTTTCTTGTCGTTTTCCCAGAAAAATTCGGCATCGGCAAAACGCGGTTCAATGACGCGTTGGTTACCGACCCGCACCACATCGGGATTATTCGACTCGATATTGGCAACGGTGACAAAGTACGGCAAAATTTCATCGTCAGCATCAACAACGGCAAAGTATTTTTGGTGATCCTGCATGGTTTTAATCAATACTTCTTGTGGAATATGCAAATAACGCCGGTCAAATCGTCCCAAAATGGCCACCGGGTGCTCGACCAAAGCGTTAACCTCGGCAATCAGATCGGCATCCAATACCGCTTTGGCATTGTCCAATTCACCGACCAATTGCTTCACTTGATGGATAATTTCGTCGCGACGCTTATCAATATCAACTGTCACATAGCTGTCAGCCAAAGTTTTTTCATAACTTGTGGCACCGGCAATACTGAGATTTTTTTCACCGTGAAAGCGGTGGCCAATCGTTACCCTGCCGGACTTGACACCGAAGAGCTCGGTATCAATCACACTATCATCCCACAGCATCACCAGCGACACCACAGGGCGCATAAAGCTGTCTTCGCGATCACCCCAACGCATGCGTTTGGCAATCGGCAGTTTATCCATTACCGCTTTAAACAGGTGCGGAATCAGTTGCGTTGTCGGTTGCCCAGCCTCGACACCGCGATAAAACAGCCACTGCCCTTTAGGGGTTTCTTCGATTACCAACTCGTCAGGACTGACACCGCAGGAAGCGGCAAAACCGGTGGCAGCACGGCTCCAATTACTATCTTTGTCTTTAGCGGCTTTTAGTGCCGGGCCGCGTTTTTCGATTTGCCGGTCACCTTGTTTGTCGGCCACACCGGTGAATAAAACGGCAAGGCGCCTGGCGGTAGCAAAGCGCCTGCCGCTGGCAACAGTAACATTGTTTTCAGCCAGTGCGGCCTGCATGCCGTCTAAAAAAGCCTGTGATAAGGTTTCTACCGCAGCAGTTGGCAACTCGGCAACGCCCAATTCGATGAGTAGATGATGGTTTTTCATTAGGCGTTCTCCTCAGTCGTTTCGTTCTGGGGTCGATACAGCGGCTTGCCATCGGCGTCGCGCACGCGCAGCAAATAGCGCTGGCGCTCCGTCACCGATATCGCCGAACGGGCATCGAGTAAATTAAATAAATGCGAGGCTTTAAGCACTTGCTCATAACACGGTAGTGCCAGCCCCAATTCGGCAAGCCGCGCCGCTTCACTTTCGGCAAATTCAAATTGACGAAACAACTCCGGCACTTGCGCCTGCTCAAAATTGTATGCCGACTGTTCGCGCTCGTTTTGCAAAAACACATCACCATAGCTGACATCACCCTGCGGGGTGGTATTCCACAACAAATCATAAACGCTATCGACGCCTTGAATGTACATCGCCAGACGCTCTAAGCCATAAGTGATTTCGCCCATCACCGGTTTGCACTCCATGCCGCCGGCTTGTTGAAAATAGGTAAATTGTGAGATTTCCATGCCGTTAGCCCAGACTTCCCAGCCCAGTCCCCAGGCGCCCAAGGTCGGCGATTCCCAGTTGTCTTCGACAAAGCGGACATCGTGAATCAGCGGATCAATGCCGATGGCGGCCAGCGAGTCCAAGTACATTTCCTGAAAGGCATCCGGGGAGGGCTTCATCACCACTTGAAACTGGTAGTAGTGCTGCAAGCGGTTAGGGTTGTCACCATAGCGTCCGTCGGTGGGACGGCGTGAGGGTTGCACATAGGCGGCATTCCACGGCTCGGGGCCGATGGCTTTTAAAAAGGTGGCAGTATGAAAGGTCCCCGCCCCGACCTCGAGGTCATAAGGCTGCAAAACCAGACAGCCCTTATCGGCCCAGAAATTCTGTAAGCGCAGGATAATCTCTTGGAAACTGATGGTGTGATTTATTGTCATTATGAATTACTTACTCAGAAAATAAAATAATCCGCTTATTTTACAAGCCACCAGCGGTTTTGCAAAGAACAATCACAAAAGCCGGGAGCAATCATCACACTATGACTGCCCGACGGTATATTTTTTACAAGTAAAAAGCTTACTGATTAAATCAACACATCAAAACATTTCAGCATAGGATGCTCGATATACATATGACGGTTTTTTTTACCTGTTTTATGTGAGTTAACAAAGTGTTTTGAGCGCGTCCAGGCTTCAAATTTTTCTTTGCTTTCCCACTCCGAATAAGAAGCAAACAAAACATAATCTTGCTCTTCATCACTATCCAGACGGAAAAACTTAAACGTTAAAAAGCCGTCAACATCTTCCACTCGCACCTGTGCATCTTTCCAAATTTGTACATATTCCCGGGCATATTCCGGCTTGATTTTGAAGTGATTCATGGTAACGTACATAAAAACTCCTGCTTAATTGATTTATATTGATTATATATTGATTAAAAGACATAAAATGTCAGGCCCAAACCAACGGCTAAAAACCACCGATAAAAATAGCAAAGATAACAGCTTATGACCGGGTATCATTCTATCATTACTATCAATTAATCTCAACTCCAGCAAACGCTAACCAATCATATAACTTGATAGTAATATCAACGCAAGATAATCTAATTTCCCTTTGTTATCCTAATAATTATTTTATTTTATGATGTATATATGCTAGAATTTGTCTTATGTATTATTTTCTTTAACTTTCTACAAACAAAAGTGATAACTATGCCAAAGAAAAAAATGAATACTCGTGCTTTTACTAATTTAATCAAAGTGCAAGATTTACGGATGATTGTTGCTCTGGAAGAGCATGGCACAATCTTAAATGCTGCTAATGTCATGGGACTGTCGCAACCGGCCATTACCAAGCGTTTGCAAGATTTGGAAAAGGATTTGGGTATTACCTTGTTTTTACGAATGTCGCGCGGCGTAGAGCCGACACCTTATGGCGAAATTATTATTAAACACGCTCATATCATTTTGAATCAGTTACGCAGTGCCGAAGGTGAAGTATCCGATTTGTCAGCGGGGTTGGGGGGGCGTTTGCGCATCGGCATTCCGGTTTCCGCTTCAACCAGTCTGGTCTCGGATGCCATTATTGAACTGTTGGAAAAACGCAAAAATGTACAAGTCACCTTGGTTGAAGATTACAATATCCGCCTCATTCCCCTGTTAAAACGTGGTAATCTGGACCTAATCGTCGGTCGCTTACCCGATAAAAATCAGCACGACGACATCAGTATTGAGGCATTTTATAAGGAAAACTTGCAAGTGGTAGTACGTCAGGGCCATCCGTTAGCCAGTAAGAAAAAAATCACCGTTAATGATTTATTAAAGTGGCACTGGCTGATGCCGCCACAAGACTCGATTATGTACAGTCAGATAGAAAACTTTTTCAGAAAAGCCAAAGTTAAAATGCCGGAAACGAGTATTTATTCGCTGTCACACGCCGGCAGTTTGCGGGTATTACAAAGCCAGGATTTAATCGCGGCTTTCCCGCGTGAATCCATCAGCAGCGATGTCAAAGATGGCAAAATTAAAGTGTTGAACGTAGATTTATCAAAAGAAGCCACAGAAATCGGTATTATCACTCGTGGCAATAGCTTCAGTTCACCGGCTGCCGATATGTTTATGGATATTATCCGTAAAGCCGGCAAGAAACACGCCGGATAACCAAACGGCAATCTCTACGAACTCGGTTTACATGATTCCGCTTTGAGGAAAGGAGATTACAGGTGCTTGCCGTAGCGGTTGGTTACGGCAGGTACGGCGGTTGCCACGGTCCTCTGTTTCTATAGCGGATTAATGGTAATAAAATTATATTCTTTCAGCACTGTTTCATCGATGGTGGCAAATTGTACCAGCGAATAAGCGCTGCCGGAACCATCGGCGTCATAGTATAGGTTATCACCCTGTTGAATAATACGCGTCTCGGTGTTTATTTGCTCACCCTGCGCAGCAAACCAATCACCTTCCAACTTTCCAAAAATAGCCTCACTCAGGGCAATCTTGTCGCCCTGCCCAGAGCTGAAGTCAGTTATTTTATCTATATTTTTATCGCTCAGGTTGCCTTGAAATAGAAAGATATCGGCTCCTTTCCCACCAATTAAAATATCACTGCCTACACTACCTGTTAGGTGATTATCTTCGTCATTGCCTGCAATCACATTACGTAAAACCGTATTAATTGTTAGGTCTTGATTATCTATTCTTACAGCTTTGTGTTCACCATGATAAAGTACTGTATTGTCAGTAACGGTGTTATTAATAGAATCGTAATATAATCTTATACCAGGCTCGCTAGAATCAGTTTCCATCGTATTGATAAAATTATTAGTGATTGTACTGTCAGTGACACTACCACTGACAATGATACCACCAGAATTCCCAATAATTTCATTGCCATCGACACGTACATTTTCAATTTCATTATTAATGGCGTTAACTCTTTCATATAAACCAATGCCATCACCATCATTGTTGATGGTTTTACAGTTTAAAATTTCAACATTGCTGACGAGATTATTGTCATTGGGTTCAATACAAATACCTGCTGCCGGTGCAGTACCGTGAGTATTTTGAAAAGTGGAATCAATGATTTTGATATTGTCACCATTGACAATCGTGAGGCCCTGACGGCGGTTATTATCGCCAACCACATTGTAGAGTACAATATTTTCACTTTTATCTAACGAACCATTCTCGCCAATATAAAACCCATCACCCCAGAAGTCTTTAGTTACGATATTTTCAACTCTTATGTTGGAAGACGAAGAAATATTAACACCTGTACCCCATTCTCCGGAAGTGCCCAAATGCGAATCACGGTCGCCAACTAGAGTACCCCCAAGTAGATGCGCATTTTCAACATTGTAAAACCTAAATATAGAATAACTCCCAGCACCATTAGGAATAGCTTCAAGTACGGTGTCATCCGTCATTTGGACGGTTACATTACTACGCATTTTTAGTCTGGCTTCCGTATCAATCATGTAACGTCCCTTGGGAATCCAAACAACTCCACCACCGGCATCGGCAACAGCATCAATGGCTTTTTGAATGGCAGTTGTATCGTTAGTTGTACCGTCGCCTTTGGCATCATAGCCTGCATCTGTGACATCAATGACTAAATCGGTGAGTGGTTTGGGAACATAAATTCCCGTGCCGCTTTGATCAATCACCTCGGCGGTGATTTCACTTGTCAGTGCTTCCTGAAAACCGGCACTATCGGTATAGTTGATTTTTACCGAGACCGCTTTACCGGCCTCATCACGGGTCAAGGTAAAGGTATTGTTTGTTGCACCGGTAATGGGCTTTCCGTCAGCTAACCACTGATACGCTACTGTTGCCGGCAGCCCGTCGGCATCTTTAACTGATGCACTGAGCAGCGCACCAACCTCGGGTGTACCGGCAATGGTGACTACACCAGTGTTATTGGACAGTGGTGTATTATCCGTGATGGCTGGCGTTGGTGCACTTGTCAATGCTTCCTGAAAACCGGCATCATCGGCATAGTTGACTTTTACCGAGACCGCTTTACCGGCCTCACTATGGGTCAAAGCGAAAGTACTGTTTGTTGCACCGCTAATAGGCTTTCCATCAGCCAACCACTGATACGCTACTGTTGCCGGCAGCCCGTCAGCATCCTTAACCGATGCACTGAGTACCGCACCGACTTCGGGTGTACCGGCAATCGTGACCGCACCAGCATTATTGGGTAGTGTTTTATCGCTTGTGGTGTTGCCAAGGGTTTCAGAAGATGATTCATGGTCGCTCCCACCACGACTGAAACCGGCAAAGCTTAAAAGGCCCAAAGCTACCAAGCCGGGTAACACCCAATCACTGGGAGGCTGGGTGGGAGTGGCAACGCTCTTGGCTGTAACCGGTGTGTCAGTAGTCACGTTATCCTTGTTAAGCCGATATTCGTAGTGTTGGCCATCATGACCGACACCATGCAAAGGCGCGGGATTATCCTGAGCGAAATAGTCATCCACTACAAAGGCAGTTTGTCCTTCTTCAGTAAGCCATAAATCATCGTCTGCACGGACAAATTCAGTCTGCTCCGGGGCAAAACCATCGGCATCGGCGAGAAAGAGTTGTGCTTGGGGATCTATGGTAACAGATTGTGTCTGATCGGGACTGGCTAACAGAGTTTGTTGCTCTTGTGGCGTAATAATATTTAGGCTATCTAAGTTCATAAAATATCAGTTCCTTCGAGTTTAATTGGCGTATTGATAGCAAACGTAATCAGCAGATATATCGGCAGAGATAAATGCAATCAATACTTAATCTTATTTTTCTTGTTTTTATATAATGAAAACTACTGTTTTCTTAAGCTCAACGTACTGAATAATATTAAATTTTTTAGCAGATGAAAGCGTATAAGAAATATTTCGTTAAAAAAATAAACGCTAACGTATTCAAACTGTTATAATCTTAATTGCTCTATAATTTAATGATATCCATATACTTTTAAATTACCACCCTATAAAAATTGTTCCATAAAACAAAGACAGCAGTTTATCTCAATTGAGCATAAAAAACAATATTTTTAATTTATTGCGCTGTTCTTAACCGCTGGTTAGGTCAGGGCAACCACAAACTTTTTACTATTAAAAAATAACATCTCGTGACTACACTACCTAGTAACCCATTGTGCATTTTGCCTAAACGCCTCAAATCTATTTCGACTGGGTTTAACAAGAATGGACTATTCTTTAGGAATCCCTATAAAATCATTAAATCACTGGTTATTCCTCTTATTTTTCAATTATAATGGGACTTTATCTATTTAACGGAGTGGCTATGTTGACCGAACTGTTTACAATTAGTAACTTTATCTCTTTGGTTTTATTGATTTTATTACAAGCTGTCTTGGGTTTTGATAATCTGCTGTATATTTCACTGGAATCCAAACAGGCACCCGCTGCCCAGCAGCGTATGGTGCGGCAGTGGGGTATCGGTATCGCTGTTGTCTTACGCATTATATTATTATTTTTAATTATGTCGGTAATTGAAAAATTTCAAAATGAATTATTTGCCGTTACTTGGGGACGCCTTGCTGAGGGCAGCTTTAACCTGCACGCTATTATTGTCTTATTTGGTGGTGCATTCATACTCTATACCGCTGTTAAAGAAATCTGGCATATGATGCTGGGCGAATTACAACATGGCGAACGCAAGCCAAAATCAGCCTTTTCCGTGATTTTCTGGATAGTCTTAATGAATGTGGTTTTTTCTTTTGATTCTATACTCTCGGCAATGGCATTGACCTCTGATATTGAACATAAGATGGTTGCTTTTATCATTATGGCACTAGCAATTGTCGTTGGTGGGGCCTTAATGATTCTGTTGGCTGACGGCGTTTCCGCCTTTTTAGCCAAAAATCGAATGTACGAAATTTTGGGTTTATTCGTTTTATTTATTGTCGGGGTGATGTTAGTCAGCGAAGGCGGTGAATTAGCCCACCTGAAAATTCTGGGCAACCAGGTGCACGCTATGACAAAAACCACTTTCTATTTTGTTATTGCCGTTTTATTACTTATGGTGATCGCCCAGTCACGCTTCCAGAAGAAAATGCTGTTAAAACGCAACGCCGAACTTAACAGCCAACAAATGACAAAGATTTAATAGTCTTGTAATATTGTTGTCAGTTAATTGCTGTTATAATTGAGTCCGAAGTAAATCTCCAACAAGTTAAGATTAGCCCGCCGAATTGGCGGGTTCTTTTTATGGTTTGAATTCAATAATATGTTCTTGCACATCTTGCCCGATATCGCTTTCGGCAAAACCACGTACGGATTCCCCGGCCCTGTGAATACTTTCACGGCTGCCGGACATTAAATAGTGCCAGTCATATAACGGCTCTCCCAAATAACGCAGACGGTAGGCACAGGTATCAGGAAGCCAAGGCATTTGTCCGACATCATCGGCGGTAAAAGCAATACAATCGGGGACATTGGCATGGCGATTAGCATAGTCACCGCAGCGACAACGAGTTAAATCCAGCAGATGACAAGCAAGGTCGGTATAATACACCCTGCCGTCTTCTTCGTCTTCTAATTTATGCAGGCAACATTTCCCGCAGCCGTCACAAAGGGCTTCCCATTCTTCCGCAGTTAAATCGGCGAGTGGTGTGTTGTTCCAAAAATCTTTCGGGCGACTGTATAACACGTTATTCCGATTATTTGTTCGATGATATATGGAATTATGGCATGGCTTGCAAACGGACTTTTATCCATTTTCGACCAAATCGAATCGGTTTAATTTCGACAATACTGGCTTTAATCACCACCCCGGCGGAAATTTTTCGCCTGATGTCCTTGGCCAATGCTCTGGGGATGTAACCAATTTTATTATTGTGCCACATCACCATAATGGCATTTTCATCATAGGGATTATCGGGCTGCTGTTTCAGCTCCAGAGTATCACCTTCCTTAATCAGTTCTGCCAAATCATTACCGCGATAATGTTGCAAACCGGCAACCGATACATCGGCAATCCAATGATTGTCGGATTTTTTATCAGTCAATAAGCGTTTAAACCAAGAAAACATCATTATCCTCATATCCTGTCTATAACATAATACGTTCGATACCACCCATGTAGGGCTGTAATGCTGTCGGCACCAAAACAGAGCCGTCGGCCTGTTGATAGTTTTCCAATACCGCCACCAAGGTCCGCCCAACCGCCAGACCGGAGCCGTTTAAGGTATGGATAAATTCGGTCTTGCCGGTGACTTTATTTTTAAAGCGCGCCTTCATTCGCCGTGCCTGAAAATCACCGCAGTTGGAAACCGATGAAATCTCGCGGTATTTTTCCTGCCCCGGCAACCAAACCTCCAAATCATAGGTTTTCACTGCACCAAAGCCAATATCACCGCTGCACAAGGTAACAATGCGATACGGCAATTGTAATAATTGCAAGATTTTTTCGGCATTGCCCACCATTTCATCCAGAGCATCAAACGATTTTTCCGGGTGTACCAACTGTACCATTTCCACTTTTTCAAATTGATGCTGGCGAATTAACCCCCGCACATCTTTACCGTGAGAGCCCGCTTCGGCGCGAAAACACGGTGTTTGTGCGGTGAATTTCAACGGTAATTCGGCCTCATCAAAAATTACGTCTTGGGCCACATTGGTCAGCGGCACTTCCGAAGTCGGGATTAAATAAAGCTGCTGCCCGCCGTCATTATCGCCGCTTGCCTTAAATAAATCTTCCTCAAATTTGGGGAGCTGTCCCGTACCCAATAAGGCCCGTGCATTAACCATATACGGCACATACATTTCAGTATAGCCGTGTTGCGTCGTGTGCGTATCCAACATCAATTGGGCAATGGCACGGTGCAGCCTGGCCAAATGTCCCCGCAACACTGAGAACCTTGCCCCGGATAATTTCGCCGCCATATCAAAGTCCAGCCCGATATGAGCCATGTCGGCATGAGATTTTGGCGTAAAGTCAAACTCAGGTATCTCCCCCCAGCGTTTACATTCGACATTATCGTTTTCATCGGCCCCAAACGGTACGCTGTCATCCTGGACATTGGGAATACCCAAATAAATGTGCTGCAACTGGCTTTGAATATCAGCCAGTTGAGCCTCCCCGGCTTTCAATTCATCACCCAAACCGGCCACTTCAGCAAGCAAAGGCTGAATATCTCCGCCGCCGGCTTTGGTCTTACCGATAGTTTGCGAAATACGGTTACGTTTGGCTTGCAACTGCTCCGTTTTTGCCTGCACTGCACGGCGGTCATTCTCCAGCTGTTCAATCAATTGAACATCCAAAACAAAGCCGCGCTGGGACAGTTTTTCGGCAATCTCGGCACGTGTCTCGGGATTTCTTAATAGTTTAGCGTCTAACATATGGTCTCTCTCATAATAGTCTTTGTCCTATTTTAACACCGAAATAGCAAAAGCTGATGCCAAAAATGACTTGTCCGCCGACATGCGCCATTGCCAGCCCGGTTTGTCCGTTGGTCAACAATCGTAGCGCATCCAAAGATAAGGTGGAAAACGTGGTAAACGAGGCCAACAAACCGGTCATCAACAACAGCTGCAAACGTGGGGAGTGAACTTCGCTGAAAATAACAAACAAAATACCAATCAGGAAGCTGCCCAATACATTGACGGTTAACGTCGCCAGATAGGTGTCCTGAAACGTTCTACCCACCCACGAGTACATCATAAAGCGCAGAACCGAACCCAAAGATGCGCCCAAACAAACGATGGCGATAGCATAAAGCTTGTGTGCAATATTCATTGGCTTATTGTAACGGAAATTCAACAAAAAGAAAAAAATTCAAAAACAGGCTTTACAAAATAAGAAACGCTTTCTATAATACGCCACCTACGCCGGTGTAGCTCAGTTGGTAGAGCAACTGACTTGTAATCAGTAGGTCGTAAGTTCGATTCTTATCGCCGGCTCCATTATCAAAATTCATCCCGTTTTCTGAACAAAAGATAACGGGATTTTTCTTACCCGCTGCACAACCCGTTTTGAATACCGCTTGCCCAATACCGTACCGATACGATACAATCTTAGCCAGCCCATCAATTAAACAACCAACCAGACAACACACTGATGACACAAAATAACGCCTTACATACGCCTTCCTTGCCGGAATCTGCACTGGTTGCGGTTATCACCGTTGCATTACTGTCATTTTTAATCATTGGTACAGGCTGGGTACCGCATATCGGCATTGTGTTTGTTATGCTGTGCTTGTTGATTTACGGGCGCTTGCGGGGTATTAGCTATCAACAGATGCAAAAAGCCATGGCAGATGCCTTAATGTCCAGTGTTGGTGCCTTGTACTTATTCTTTTTTATCGGTATTTTAGTCACTGCCCTGTTAATCAGCGGCTCAATACCCAGCTTAATTTATTACGGTAGTGCCCTGATGAGTGCCAATTATTTTTACGTTTCCGTCTTTCTTATCACCGGTATCATCGGCATTGCCCTGGGCAGCAGCCTGACTACAGCGGCTACCTTGGGGGTGGCCTTTATGGGCATTGGTGAGGCCTTTGACAGCAACCTGATGATAACGGCAGGGGCCATTGTTTCCGGGGCCTTTTTGGGTGATAAAATGTCTCCCTTATCAGACACAACTACCATTGCTGCCGCCACCGTTGAAGTGGACTTATTCGAGCACATCAACAATATGTTGCGCACCACCCTGCCGGCCTTGATTATTTGTTGCATACTTTATACTTACCTGTCACTATCTAGCCAGACGGCTATTGGTAACATTGAACGAATTAATGCTTTTCGCTTGGCACTGCAGGAAACCAAGTTAGTCCACACCGTGTCATTACTACCCTTTGCCTTGTTGATTATTTTGGCGATTTGTCGCATTCCTGCCGTCTTGGCGATGATTTATACTGCATTGTTGGCGGTGTTTATTGCTCAATTTTTGGGTTATAACGACTTTTCCCGGTACGGTACCTATTTCTTTTCCGGCTTTACACCCGACCCCAATTGGGCACCCGATTTGGTACGTATGTTCAGTCGCGGCGGACTGCAAAATATGTTTTTCACGTTGACCATTGTCTTGTTGGCAGTCAGTATGGGCGGCTTATTGTTCGCTTTAGGGGTGATTCCCCGCCTGTTACAGTCTATTGCCAATTGGTTAAGCAGCCGTCTGCGTGCCACTGTCGCCGTTGCCGCCACCAGTATCGGGGTTAATCTTTTGATTGGTGAACAGTATTTGAGTATTTTACTCTCAGGCGAGACCTTTAAGCCCATTTACGACCGTCTGGAGCTGGAACGTAAGCACTTATCCCGTACTTTGGAAGATGCGGGCACGGTTATCAACCCGCTTGTCCCTTGGAGTGTTTGCGGTGTCTTTATTGCTGACCAATTGCACATCAGTGTCATTGATTATTTGCCGTATGCTTTCTTTTGTTACTTAAGCGTATTGATTACTTTGGTTATTCCCAGCAAAACCAAAGTACCCCGTCAGCAGTAAACTCAATTCAACTGTACAACTTTCAACTGTACAACTGTATAACTTATTGCACCTTATTTCTTAACCGCTCTTTTACCCGTTGTTTTTTAGCGGCTGTTTTCCGTTTACTGGCCGTTTTCCGCTTACCGGCTGTTTGCTTGGCAGGTTTTTTTGTATCAATCAGCTGCTGAGCCGCTGCCGGCGTTAATGACTGGACATCGAAATCTTTGCCAAGCTCAACCTTGGTTTTGCCCTGAATAACGTTAAATCGCCCCCAGCGCGCTTTTTCCACCCGGATACCGACGTCTTCCCAGTTATGAATCACTTTTTCCCGTTCTTTGCGTTTTTTATCTTCAATCAGCGTTTCGACATCGGTTTGACTTAAATTGTCAAAATCGTATTTTTTATTAACATTGATAAAAATCCCGTTCCATTTCAAAAAGGGCCCGAAACGCCCCACCCCTTTTTGTACCGGCATCTCCTCGTATTCGGCAATCGGGGCATCGGCTTTTTGTTTGGCAACAATGGCTGCCACTGCCTGTTCATAATCGACTGTCAACGGATTGACCCCGCGCCCCAGGGAAATATATTTGTCATCGTATTTGACATAAGGCCCGTAGCGCCCTTCGTTGACTTCGACGGTTTTACCTTTGTACTCGCCCAGATTCAGCGGTAATCTGAATAATTCCAATGCAGCCGATAAATCGACCTCATCAAATTTCATCTTGCCGGTCAGACTGGCAAACTGCGGTTTCTCTTCGTCATCTTTGGTACCAATCTGTACAAACGGCCCATAACGACCATAGCGTACCGAAACGGGCTTGCCGGTTTTCGGGTCGGCGCCCAATTCACGCGCCTGCATCACCTCTTCACGCGAAACATCTTTTTTTTCAGCAATATTGGCAGAAAAATCCCGCCAAAAATTATCCAGTAAATCTAACCAGTCTTCGCTGCCCTCGGCAACGGCATCCAGTTCGTCTTCTAAATTAGCGGTAAAGTGGTAGTCAACGTAACGGGCAAAATGCTTGGTTAAAAAATTGTTGACAATTTTCCCCATCGTGGTCGGGAACAAACGACGTTGTTCGGAAAGTACATATTCACGATTCAGCAGGGTTTGAATAATGGAGGCATACGTTGACGGCCGCCCGATATCATATTCTTCCAACGTTTTGACCAAACTGGCCTCGGTATAACGCGGCGGTGGCTCAGTAAAATGCTGAGAGCCAGAAATATCAATCACTTTAACCTGATCACCAACGCTAAAAGCCGGCAAAATGTTATTATCGGTGTCGTCATCGCTTTTGCTGTCATCACGCCCTTCACTGTAGAGGATAATAAAACCGGGGTGCTTAATGGTTGAACCGGTGGATTTGAACACGCCCGTCCCACCGCAATCAAATTGCACGGCAACGGTATCCATGGTGGCGTGCAGCATTTGCGAGGCAATAGCCCGCTTCCATACCAAATCGTAGAGCCGCCATAAATCATTATCCATTTTGCCCTTTAGGGACTTTGGCGGGTATTTAATGCCTGTTGGCCGGATGGCCTCGTGTGCTTCCTGGGCGTTTTTGGATTTACTGCGATAACGTTTGGGTTTTGCCGGAACAAAATCCTTGCCATACTCGCCTTCGATAAAATGACGGAATTGCCCTATCGCCTCATTCGACAAACTCACCGAATCGGTACGCATATAGGTAATCAAACCGACTTTTTCCCTGCCGATACGCACACCTTCATACAGCTGCTGTGCCAAACGCATAGTGCGGGTGGCGCCAAAGCCCAATTTTCTCGCTGCCTCTTGTTGTAAGGTTGAGGTAATAAACGGCGGTGAAGGATGGCGTTTGCGCTCTTTTTTGTCAACCGATTTAACCGTCATCTCACCGTGAGCCGCTGCTTTGAGCGTATCAACGATATCACCTGATTGATTTTTATCAACAATATCAAATTGTTTTAATTTTTTATGGTGTAATTCAACGAGCTTGGATACAAACGGTTTTTTATCGCCGGTCAGCTGTGCCTCGATTGTCCAGTATTCTTGGCTGACAAAGGCTTCAATTTCTTCTTCACGCTGACAAATTAAACGCAGTGCCGGTGATTGCACCCGCCCTGCCGACAGTCCCGATTGCACTTTTCGCCACAGCAGCGGCGATAAATTAAAGCCAACCAAAAAGTCCAAGGCACTGCGGGCCTGTTGGGCATTGACCAAATCCATGGCAATATCCCTGGCATTGACAATAGCATGCTTAATGGCCGTCTCGGTAATTTCGTTAAAGACCACACGGGCTACTTTTTTACCACCTAATTTTTTGCGTTTTTTCAATAATTCTAAAATATGCCAGGAAATTGCCTCGCCCTCGCGATCAGGGTCAGTCGCCAGATATAACGTATCAGCATCCGCCAAAGCATCGGCAATGGCTCTGATATGACGCCTTGAGTCAGGATTGATTTCATAATCCATAGCAAAGTGATTGTCAGGGTCAACCGCACCGTCTTTCTTTTTCAGTTGGCGCACATGACCGTAAGAGGCAAGTACGGTATAATCCTTACCCAAGTAACGATTAATCGTCTCAGCTTTGGCGGGTGATTCCACCACTAATACATTTTTTGACATATTTTCTATTTCTTTATAAATTATTTTTCAATACCAATAAAAATACTCACTTCGGCGACATCAGCATAGGCGCTATCAGGCATTGCAGCAGGACATTTTTCCCATAAGGCTGCCGTCGGGTAACTGCAGCGTATTACCGTAAACACTGTAGCAAGCAAATAAATCACTCAACCCCTGCATATCTTTTGCTTCTGCTTTGCGTATAACCAAACTGTCCATAGTTTCCTAATGCAGCGTCTGTTGTCGATTATTGAGTAATTGTTCCAACCATACTGTATTGGCTTCCTGTCCGGGGCGGTTATATAAGGCCATCAGCACTACCCACTTAACCGCTAAGGCATCAATTTCCACCTCATCCAGAGCCATCAATTTATGAATAATAATCTCGCGCAAAGGCGTATCCAAAACACCTATTCGCACCAATTGGCGGATAAATTCCTGTCCTTGCACAGTAATTTTTGCCGCCTCTTCTCGGTTAAATTGCCGCACTGTATGGTTTTTTTCCCCCTGCTTAATCTCCGCCTCGCTTTCCTGCAAATCATTCAGGTGCGTTAACCAATCCATAGCACGGTCAATATCTTTTTGGGCAAACCCGGCTCCGCCCAATTCGGCGTGCATTTCGGCAATCGTCGGGCGCTCTTTTCTTTCATAGACCAAATAATCAAATAAATAGACTAAAGTATCTAAAACGGTCGGTTGGTTTTGCATCTTTTTCCTCGGCTTTACTGCCCTTTTTTCTGGTAACGACCACCGGGGTGTTTAATAACATGACCCGCCAGTTCTAAAATTAATAACATCGACGACACGCGATTGGCCGTCAAACCACTCCGCTGCACCAAGACATCTACCGGTTGCGGCTCGTATGACAGCGCTTGCCATAAACGTTGCTGTTCAACATCACCCTCAAAATCCAACGGTTGCTGCACGGATGATGCGTTACTTATCGGTTTATCCGTGTGCCTATTATTTAGCCTAGCAGATTTTTCCGTTTCTACAAACGCTAATAATGCCGGTTGTAATTCTTCAAAGATGTCTTTTGCCGTTTCAACCAGCTTTGCTCCGTTACGAATCAAATGGTTACAACCGCGTGCCAAGGGATTGTGAATGGAACCCGGAATAGCAAAAACTTCACGGTTTTGCTCCAAAGCGGTACGTGCCGTGATTAACGAACCGCTGTTAAGCCCGGCTTCAACAATTAATGCCCCCAATGATAATCCGCTAATCAGTCGATTTCGCCGGGGAAAGGCTTGCGGTACCACCGGCGTACCAATGGGCAGTTCGGTAATGACCACGCCACGCTCAATAATACGGTAAGCCAGCTCACGGTGCCTGGCCGGATAAATTCTATCCGCCCCCGTACCCATCACGGCAATGGTTTCACCCGAGAGTTCAGGCGTCTTTGCCGATAATGCCCCTTTGTGAGCCGCCCCGTCAATACCGAGTGCCAAACCGCTGGTAATGACAATACCGTTTTGGGTCATAAAACGGGCAAAGTTAGTGGCATTCTCCACCCCCTCATGCGACGGCGAGCGGCTGCCGACAATGGCCAACTGCGGTTCACTCAATAGCTCAACATTACCACGGCAAAATAATATTGGCGGTGGGTCGGCAATACTGGCCAACTGTGGCGGATAGTGCGGGTCTGCTGACGTTAAAATGACCGCATCGGTATTATCCTGTAACCAACGAATATCGGTATCCGCCCCGCGCTTGGCCTTATCCAATGCGGCACTATCTGCCGTAACTCCCGCCCGCCGACGCTCGCCATCGGGTAAAGCCAAAAAAGCCTCCGGTGAACCGAAGGCTTTCAAGATGTTGGCGTAGCGTTTTGCCCCGACTTTTGGCACTCGCCACAGGGTACACCACGCGTGTAACCGAGATAACTCGCTGTGCATATAACTAACTTATGGGGTCACCAGACGGTCACCCGGATAAATCGTGTCATAGGCATTGAGAATCAAGGCATAACTACTGTTTTCAAAGGTGCGATATACCATGCCGACACCAACCTCATAGTCAGGCAATCTGAAACTCTCTCCGTCACGTCCGGTGCTTCTTCTGTCGCCGGCACGCACCACTTTAAAAACATCACCCGGCTCAACACCGCCACTGCCCACGTTAATCAGAATGGTACCGAACTGCGAACTGACGTTCTGATAACCACTGGCCCCAATCGGACGCACTACGACAGCTTGTTCGTTTAACTGTGCCAATTTAGGCAAGAAATTAAGGTCACCACCATACACCATTTCTTCATGTGGAATTAAAATATCTTTGGGATACAACGGGTTGACGCTATCAGTTTGGACAAAGGTGCCCACACCGTCCTCGTTGGTATTTTTCACTAAGCGCAAATGCCCGACATAAACCGCTTCTACCCCTAAACTTTCCCCGGTTACCGGGTCATTCAATGGCTTGGTTTCACGGAAGACATCATATTCCTCGTGATTAAATGCGCCGTCATCCGTTTTGGCATAAATCTCCTTACGTCCCGACAAGGAAATATAACTGCCGTCTTGCTGACCGACAACATAAGGGTATTCACTGGAAATACCAGGCTCTAATACCTTGTTTTTCGACATAAACGGATAAACCGCTTCCTTGGGGATGGTTGGGATAGGCTCATCCACGTACTCTGTTTGCACGCCGGGTTTGACGCGGTAAATCGGTCTGCCGTCAGCTGTTTTTCTGCCGGTATATCTGCTGCGAATGGGATTATTGCTGCCTGCCACCTGCAACTTACGTTTGCCGCCCACGGTCACATAAGAAATAATATCGCCCGGATAAATTAAATTAGGGTTCTTAATTTGTGGGTTAGCATGCCAGATTTCCCGCCAACGTGCCGGACTTTTTAAAAAGCGACTGGCAATTCCCCACAACGTATCACCGCGTCGAACCACATAACGCTCCGGTGCATCCTGACGATACTCCGGAGCAATACGGACGATTTTCGCGGGGGCTCTCGCCTTACGCACAGGCAAATTATTATTAGGACTTGAAGTCGCTGTACAAGCTGTTAGCATAGCGACACTGACAACTAAACTAGAATGTAACCATTTTTTCACGATGATGCTCCGTTCCTTAAAAAATTGTTGTTATTTATACAAATACTCCCGTATTGTAACGATTTATGTATAAAAACGGTAGCTTTTATTTACTCTTAACCATAAAATAGGCGAAGAAAAGAAAAATATTAAGACATGATTTAATAGATTAACACAACGATTTTATGAGTATTTTACCCGTTTTACGTTTTCCCGACCCGCGTTTACGCACACTTGCTAAAAAAGTGGAAGAGGTTGATAAAGCAATAAAAAAACTTATCGACGATATGTTTGAAACCATGTACGCACAGCGAGGAGTGGGACTGGCGGCAACACAAGTTGACGTACATCGACGCATTTTTATTACCGATTGTGCCGGCGAAGACGAAGCCCCGCAACCCTTGGTTTTTATTAACCCGGAGATTACCTCCGCTTCGCAAGAAACCAAAATTTATCAGGAAGGCTGTCTGTCCATTCCGGAGAACTATGCCGATATTGAGCGTTCTGACCACGTTACCATCAAAGCTTTAGATCGTGATGGTAAAGCGTTTAGTATGGATTGCTCAGGGTTGCTTGCCGTCTGCGTTCAGCACGAAACAGACCATTTAAACGGTAAACTGTTTATCGACTATCTGTCACCTGCTAAACAATTATTAGTCCGTGATAAGATGAAAAAATACGAAAAACGTCTGGCTAAAGCAGCCAAAAAAGCCGTCCCGGCAAAATAATATGAAAATAGATGTTGTCAAAGGAGATATCACCCGTATTGAGGTGGATGCGATTGTCAATGCGGCCAATACTGCTTTGCTGGGCGGCGGGGGTGTTGACGGTGCCATTCATCGTGTGGGCGGCAGCCAAATTCTCAGCGCGTGTAAAATCATTCGAGAGCGCCAAGGCGGCTGTCCCGTCGGTCAGGCGGTGATAACAACGGCCGGTAACTTACCTGCAAAAAAAGTGATTCATACGGTTGGGCCGCGGTGGCGTGGCGGTAACCATGATGAGGTGAGCAGCTTAACCGCCTGCTATGAAAATTGCCTGAAAGTTGCTGAAAAAAACGGCTTAACCACGGTTGCCTTTCCCAATATCAGTACAGGTGTTTATCACTTCCCCAAAGCACTTGCCGCAAAAATTGCCATAACAACCGTCAGCCATTGGCAGAGCGATGTGGTGAAAAAAGTCATCTTTGTTTGTTTTGACGCAGAAAATTTCTCTCTTTATCAAACAGAAAGGGCAAATACCCTCGGATAATCTATGCAAAATAACCTTGTCTTTGCCGGCACACCGGATTTTGCCGCCTTTCATTTGCAAGCCTTGATTGACAGCGGTCACAAGCCTGCGTTGGTACTCACACAGCCCGATCGAGCCGCCGGGCGGGGCAGGAAACTGACCCCTTCGCCAAGCAAAATAGTTGCCGAAAATAATGCCATTCCCGTCTTTCAACCGCAGAAGTTTGACGATGACAGCAAACAATATTTAGCCGAATTACCACGCCCCGATTTATTGATCGTCGTTGCCTACGGGCTGTTATTGCCGCCGTGGGTGCTGGATTGGGCGGTACACGGGGCCATTAACGTCCACGCCTCATTGCTGCCGCGCTGGCGTGGGGCTGCGCCTATTCAACGGGCCATTGCGGCAGGCGACACGGAGACCGGTGTCGCTATTATGCAAATGGACAGTGGGTTGGATACCGGTGATATCTGGCACGAAGTGCGTGTGCCGATAAGCGGGACAACGAACGCCGGACAATTACATAACACGCTACAAAGTGTTGGCGCCAAAGCCTTAATTGAGACACTACCAGTCATTTTTAGTGGTCAGGCAAAGCCCAAACCGCAAGGTAAAGACGGTATTACTTATGCCAAAAAACTCAGCAAGGCCGAGGCACAAATCAATTGGTACGAAAATGCAGCAAACATTTGCCGAAAAATTCGTGCCTTTAATCCGGTCCCGATAGCGCACAGTCAAACAAGCGATGGCAAACGCTTTCGCTTTTATAGCGCAGCACCGTTGCATGAGCAACACAAGCACACTAACGGTGTGGTATTACGCGAAGATAAAAACGGCATTATCATCGCCTGTCAGGACGGCGGGGTCTGTATCACGGAACTACAGGAAATCGGTAAAAAACGCCTTGCCGTTAAGGACTTTTTAAATGGTAACTCACTATCCGGCTGTCAGTTTTTATCCGCTCACCATGCCGGTTAAAGCAATCAACCGCTGATACCCAAATTTTCGGCAAAACCCAAAGACAGGTTAATATTCTGCATGGCTTGGCTGGCCGCACCCTTGAGTAAATTATCCAGTGTTGCCACTATCACCACCTCATTGGCATGTTCAGGACT
>PDWI01003032.1_pt1 | contig 24372 bp, 22 predicted proteins | sample 1430891 | NCBI WGS metagenome assembly PDWI01 (sample SAMN01162508, study PRJNA174530) | Oral metagenome, whole genome shotgun sequencing project. | biome: Marine environment; feature: Marine mammal; material: Swab sample of the gingival sulcus; isolation source: swab sample of gingival sulcus... | reverse complement strand
AAATGACAAAGGAGAACTTCCTACTCTAGGTAAAGCTCGTCTAATCGGAACAAAAGACAACGTTGATGCAACTGGATATTGTCCTCGTAAAGGCTTTAACTATGACCCTGCAATGGATACTGGAGATAATATGAACGACATCACAGCTTATATCATCTTCCGTTCTTCAGAAGCTTACCTCAACTATATCGAAGCTAGCTATCTATTGACTAATAGTCTTGATAATGATGCTACAAAGTACTGGACAGCTCTACGTGAGCGTGCTGGTATCACTGCTCCTATCCAAGAGACTATCAACGCCACTAAGATGGATCACGAAGCAAATGTTAATCGCCCTTCTTATGACTGGGGTGCATTCTCAGGAGGCAAAGCTATAGATGCAACACTATACTCTATCCGTCGTGAGCGTCGTTGCGAGCTAGCAAGTGAAGGATTCCGTTGGGATGACCTACACCGTTGGAGAGCTATGGACCAAGTGAAGAACTATCAGATAGAAGGCGTAAACTTCTGGGATAAGATGTATGAGAAATATGAAATAGCTGGCAAAGATAATGGCTCATCTGAGTCTGTTGTTTCGGCTAAAGCTCTATCTAAATACTTCCGTCCTTTTCAGATTATTAAGGATAACAATGATATGTATGAAGGATATACATTCTATCAAGCACACTATCTAAATCCATTCTCTATAGAAGAAATGAAGCTTTGTTCGCCTACAGGTGATGATCCAAAGAATAGTAACTTGTATCAAAACCCAGGTTGGGAAGCAGTAGCTGAAACACCTGCTTTGTACTAGTCTCTTTTTAGAATAAAAAATAGGGTTTGTCCTCGGACAAACCCTATTTTTTGTGATTTATTAGCCCAATTCGAGCTATTTATTTGGTATTTTGAAAATAATTTAGTTTCTTTGCAGAGACTTAAGACAACAAGTCTTTTAGGGTTCCTTGGCCGAGTGGCTAGGCACCGGTCTGCAAAACCGTCTACGGCGGTTCGAATCCGCCAGGAACCTCTGGAGAAATGCTTCAATACTTACCAAAGTGTTGGAGCATTTGTTTTATATAGTACTTAACTTTAGCTAACTGATAAGGATAAATAGCCCCTATATAACAAAAGAGACAGAACTTAGTGTTCTGTCTCTTTTATTGTTTTAGTTAAACTTTATAAAAAGCTTACTTGATTATTCTACGAATATCCAAGAATAATTCATCTAACTGCTCTTGATCAATCTCAGATGGAGCATCAATCATCACATCACGACCAGAGTTATTCTTAGGGAAAGCTATACAGTCACGGATACTGTCTAGACCTGCAAATAATGACACCAATCTATCCAATCCGTAAGCAATACCGCCGTGAGGAGGAGCTCCATAACGGAAGGCATTCATCAAGAAGCCGAACTGCTCCTGAGCTTTCTCTGGCGTAAAGCCAAGCAAATCAAACATTCTTGCTTGTAGCTTGCTGTCGTGGATACGGATAGAACCGCCACCAACTTCAACACCATTAATCACCATATCGTAAGCGTTTGCTCTTACCTTAGCTGGGTCTGTGTCAAGCATAGCTACATCTTCCAGCTTTGGAGATGTGAATGGATGATGCATAGCATAGAAACGTTGTGTTTCTTCGTCCCATTCAAATAGAGGGAAGTCAACAACCCACAGACAAGAGAACTTATTCTTATCTCTCAAGCCTAACTGAGAACCCATTTCAAGACGGAGTTCCCCAAGTTGCTTCTGAGTCTTCTCACGCTCTCCGCACATTATTAGGATAAGATCACCTGCTTCGGCATTCATTGCTACCTTGAGGGCTTGTAGATCTTCTTGTGAATAGAATTTATCTACTGAGCTCTTCACATTACCGTCCTCTTCTACACGAGCATACACAAGTCCCGAAGCTCCAATCTGAGGACGCTTCACGAAGTTTGTCAAGCCGTCAAGTTGCTTGCGAGTATAAGAGCCTGCTCCCTTAGCACAGATAGCTCCAACGTAAGTCGCATTATCAAACACTGGGAAGCCTTTGCCTTGCATTACTGCTGTCACTTCTACGAAAGTCATCTCGAAGCGTGTATCAGGCTTGTCAGAACCATATAAGTTCATCGCATCAGCAAAACTCATTCTAGGGAATGGTGTAGGAATCTCTACTCCTCTTAACTCTTTGAATAGGTGTGCTGTCATACCTTCAAAGACAGTCAAGACATCATCTTGCTCCACAAAGCTCATCTCACAGTCAATCTGCGTAAACTCTGGCTGACGATCGGCACGAAGGTCCTCGTCACGGAAACATTTCACGATTTGAAAATAACGATCAAAGCCACTAACCATTAACAACTGCTTGAAAGTCTGTGGCGACTGAGGTAGAGCATAGAATTGATTAGGATTCATACGAGAAGGAACGACGAAGTCTCTAGCTCCTTCTGGTGTAGATTTGATCAAGACAGGTGTCTCTACTTCTAGGAACTGCTCGCCATCTAAATAACGACGCACTTCCAAAGCACAACGATGTCTCAATTCTAAGTTTTTACGAACTGCATTACGACGAAGATCAAGATAACGATACTTCATTCTTAGGTCATCGCCTCCGTCTGTGTCGTCTTCTATAGTGAATGGAGGTGTCTCTGCTTTATTAAGGATGTTCAATTCCTTAACTTCAATCTCAATATCTCCTGTAGCAAGGTTCTTATTCTTATTAGAGCGTTCTGCGACAATACCTTTTACTTGAATGACGAACTCACGTCCAAGCTTTTCGGCACGTTCTACAAGCTCCGAGCCCATACGAGCTTCGTCAAAAACAAGCTGAGTAATGCCATAACGGTCTCTCAAGTCCACGAAAGTCATCCCGCCCATACGACGAGCTTTCTGCACCCAACCTGCTAATGTTACTTCTTGTCCTATGTTCTGTAGGTTTAATTCCCCACAAGTGTTACTTCTGTACATAAATTATATTTTTATATCGGTGTATATTACAAAAATACACAATATCAATGAAATTCAGCTACTACAGAGCTATAATAGCCAGCCTTTTTTATTAACAAATTCAGCAGAATAGACTGCCATTACGAGCTGATTATAACATTATGAAAGCTAAACTCAGCAAACTAATGCTCAACCACAGGGCTATTGCCATCAGCAAGACTTTCAAGCCAAGGCTCTTGATCGTATCTAATGAGAGACTTGCTCCAATGAAGAACATCGTAAGTGTCAAGCCTTTCTTAGCAAGTGTGCTGACGAAAGCTGTAACCTCTGCATAGTCAGTCAAAGCGTAGGTATTTAGCACCATAGCAAGAACAAAGAATAGGATAAAGTAAGGAATGCTTATCTTCGTTCCCTTAGTATGGAAAAGTACTGCTGAGACTAACGACAAAGGAATAATCCACAAGGCACGAGTGAGCTTGACCATTGTGGCTAGTTCTAGAGCCTTTTGCCCGTAAGCACTCGCCGCTCCAACCACCGAACTCGTATCGTGTATTGCTATAGCTGACCACAGACCGAACTGCTCCTGCGACATCTCTAGGTATCGTCCCACAGTAGGGAAGATGAATAATGCCACAGCGTTCAAGATAAAGACCGCACCCAGAGCTACCGAAACTTCTTCCTCTTCTGCTTTGATGACAGGAGCAACTGCCGCTATGGCACTTCCTCCACAGACTGCCGTCCCTGAACTTATCAAATAGCTAATCTTCTTATCTATCCCAAAGCACTTAACACCAATAATCATTCCGAGGATTAGTGTTCCCACGACCGAAATAATCGTCATACTCATTCCCTCCAGTCCTGACTGCAGAGACATCTCTACGTTCATTCCGAATCCCAGTCCTATAATAGAATATTGTAAAAGCTTTTTAGAAACTTTTTTATTGACACTCGGGAAGACTTTCCCAAAGATAAGAGCATAAAGCAAGCCGAGGAACAGCACCACCGTAGGCGATACAAAAGCTGTATATGGCTTACAGCTCGGTATAAAATCTAATGTAAGCAAGACAATCAAGCTTGCAATAATCGTGATATAAACAACTCTTGAAAACTTCATCTGCTTCTTATTTATTCAAAGACGAGCTTAACCTATCCTCAAATAAGTAAAGCCTTCCTCAAACAAGTTCGTAAAGATATTACGTCCATCAAGGAATAACGGATATTTCATCTTACACCTGACCTTTTGCCAGTCTAATTGTCTAAATTCTTGCCATTCGGTGATATGGAAAACAGCCTCTACGCCCTCCACCGAAGCATAAACATCATCGGCATAAATTAGCCTATCACCAAAGATAGCTCGTGTCGGCTCAATAGCAATTGGGTCATAAACGACTACTTGACAATCTGCCTCTAGTAATTGCGCAATTAGTGTCATAGAGCAGGACTCTCTGACGTCATCTGTCTCAGGCTTGAACGCTAAGCCCCATACAGCTACCTTCTTGCCAGCTACAGAGCCAAGGTAATAGTCTTGAAATTTGTGGAATAATACTGTTTTTTGGTAACTATTGACTTCCTCCACAGCTGTCAATATCTTCATTTCCTGCTCGTGAGCAAGACCTGTTTTAATCAAAGCCTTGATGTCTTTAGGGAAACACGAACCGCCATAGCCACAGCCAGCGTTGAGGAACTTCTTACCGATACGACTATCCGAGCCAATACCAGCCCTTACGTCATCTACATTAGCTCCCACTTTCTCACATAGCAAAGCAATCTCATTCATAAAACTGATACGTGTTGCCAGCATTGCGTTGGCAGCATACTTAGTCATCTCTGACGACTGAATATCCATAAAGAAAACTTGCTCACTTCTGAAGCCCATCATCTGATATAACTCTTCCAACAAAGCTTTAGCTCGTGGCGACTCGACACCAATGATGACACGTTCGGGGTGCATACAGTCTTCTACAGCCTTACCCTCTTTGAGGAACTCTGGATTTGAAGCAACATCAAAGTTTAATTTCAATCCACGCTCTACAAATGCTGACTGAATCTCTTGCTTGATCAACTGCGACGAGCCAACGGGTACGGTACTTTTTGTAACGATTAGGTTGTACTGCGTAAGGCTCTCTCCTATCTGTCTCGCCACTTTCAGCACCTGAGAAATATCTGCCGAGCCGTCTTCATCTGGCGGTGTCCCAACGGCAATGAAGGTAATAGCTACATCATTGATTACTTCCGCCAATGATGTAGTGAAATGCAAGCGACCCTGAGCCACACAACGCTCTATGATTTCTTTGAGTTGTGGCTCATAGATAGGTATTTCGCCCCTCTTGAGCCTCTCTATCTTTGCCTCATCAATATCAATGCAAGAGACATCTACACCCACATCAGCAAAGCAAGCGGCACTCACCAGCCCTACATACCCAGTTCCGACTATCGCTATTTTCATAATACCTATCAATATCCCTCGTTAAGCCTAGTATCTATGGCTCTAACTTATTATCTTCCGTTTATCTCCTCAATATAAGCCAAGACTTCATCACGACCGATACGCTTCTCGCTTGATGTGATGAAGATTGGAGGTAGTTCCTCCCAATCCTCTAGCAAACGCTTCTTATAAGCCTCAATATTATCCTTGAGCTTTGTCTTCGTTAGCTTGTCGGCCTTCGTAAAGATAAGAGACAATGGCACATTATTCTCACCGGCCCACTCAATGAATTCAAGGTCTATCTGTTGAGGTTCGTGGCGACAGTCTAGCAGAATAAAGAGGTTCGTCAGCTGTGGTCGCTCCAAGATATAGTCTTCTATAATCTTTTTGAGCCTATCTCTATTATCTTTGCCTACACGAGCATAGCCATAACCTGGTAAATCCACCAAATGCCACGCTCTATTGATGAGGAAGTGGTTGATGAGTTGTGTCTTACCTGGCTTCTGCGAAGTCATTGCCAAGCCTTTGTGTTGCGTTAGCATATTGATAAGTGAAGACTTACCAACGTTACTTCGTCCGATAAAAGCATATTCAGGCATAGTGCCTGCTGGACATTTCTTAACGTCAGTATTACTTATTACAAATTCAGCTGATTTGATTATCATATTTTTCTTTCTTTTCTTATATTAATAAGCCCCTATCAAGGAGCAGGACGACACGTTCTGTCAGAGCATCGTCAGCATTACGTATTGGGTCGTAAGGACTTTTGAGGTCTGTCCCCTCGAAGTGTGCCACCGACTGCCAGAAGAATGCTCTAAAGCCTCCGATACACATCTTCACTAGTTCGTAACTAATAGTACCCGTCTCACGATGAATGAGCTTCATCAAGACTTGCCCTTGTCTTGCTGTAAGCTTTGACAATAATGGCGTAAAGTAATCTTTGAGGTCGTCAGTTACTCTATCCAAATGCTCCTCTCTCTCGTCTTCGGGCAAAGTCTCCATATACTCATAAGTCTCTATGAGGCTTCTAGTAATATAATTGACATAAGGACGAACTTTCTTCACATCTCTAATCCTACGCCAATGTTTTCGCCTCTCGGCATAAGTCATTGGGCGAATCGGAGCTTTCACTTCTACTTCTTTAAGTAACACAACTTTCACAGGAGCTTCCGTCTCTGGCTCTTGAGCCAAAAGATTTGACGCTCCCAAACTGAAATAAGTAACAAAAATCAGTACAAGCCAACGCATAAAAGCCTTATTCTATTTTGTATTCAATCGCCAAGCCACCAGTTGAAGTCTCACGATATAGACTAGGCAAGTCCTTACCCGTCTTACGCATTACCTCTACCACTTGGTCAAAGCTCACACGGTGCATTCCGTCACTAAAGCTTCCGTAAGTATTAGCATCTAAAGCACGAGCGGCAGCAAAAGCATTACGTTCTATACAAGGTATCTGTACCAATCCACAAACAGGGTCGCAAGTCAATCCTAAGTGATGTTCTAGCCCCATCTCTGCAGAATATTCTATCTGCGACAGAGAGCCACCGAATAGCTGACACGAAGCTGCTGCTCCCATAGCACAAGCCACTCCAACCTCGCCTTGACAACCCACCTCAGCTCCCGAGATAGAGGCATTAGTACGCACGACATTACCGAATAGTCCTGCCGTTGCTAGCGAACGCAGAATATGTTTGCGACCATAGTCTCTTGTTTTCTCCAAATGATACAGAATAGCAGGTATCACACCACTACTACCACAAGTAGGAGCTGTCGCCACCTTACCACCTGAAGCATTATGCTCGCTCACAGCTAAAGCATAGGCATAGACCAAGCCACGATTCTTGATACTCAACGAGCCATACCCCATTGCCTTAGACCAATAGGCAGCAGCCTTACGACGCAATCCCAGTCCACCAGGGAGGACGCCGTCAGCCTCCAATCCTTCCTCTACGGCATTTCTCATCACTGTCCACACTTCATCAAGGTAATCCCAGATATCCGAATCTTCATATTCATCTACATAGCTCCAGAATGTTTTACCATTTTGGTTCAGCTCGATCATTATATCCTTAATACGATTTTTGGGATAGACTTCATTGCATTGTTGTTCGTTAAAGTCTTCGTTGGCAAGTGTACCACCACCGATACTGAAGACAGTATAAGTCTCCATCAAGTGGTCTTCATTATCAAAGCCCTCAAAAATCATTCCATTAGGATGAAAAGACAATTCTTCCTCAAAGTGCCACTCAATAGTACAAGGTGCAACCCTTGAGAGCGTGCGTATCAAGGCATCATCTGTCATATGTCCTTTACCAGTAGTGGCAAGGCTACCATACAAATGCACGACATAACGAGCAGCGTTGGGGCATTTCTCCAAGAATTGCTCAGCGGCACGTACAGGACCCATAGTGTGGCTACTACTAGGACCAAATCCTATACGAAAAATTTGTCTTATCGACTCCATTTAATAAACCTATGTTATAATGTATATATTAGGTGCAAAGTTAGTCTATATTTGACACATAGCAAAACCCACGACGCGTGGGGACGATAATTTAATTTGTTATTGACTTATAGAGACTAGTCTCACAACTGCTCGTGGGAATTTTCAATCACTTTGTGTTCTTATAGCCCAAGCTTATGAGAATTGTTTTGAGTTTCTCACGTTGATCACCTTGAATAAGTATCTCGCCATCTTTGACGCTACCACCTACGCCACATTTCTGCTTTAGGGTCTTGCCTAGACTTGCCAAATCATCATCTGAACCCACAAAGCCTGTTATCAAAGATACTTCCTTGCCACCTCTATGCTTTTTGCTCAGCGAGAGACGCAACTTCTGCTGTTCTTTAGGAAGCGTTTCAGCTTCTTCTGTCTCTAACTCTTGATACTGATAATTCTCATTTGTACTATATACGACACCGAGACGTTCTTTCCAATTTGCCATAACTAAGTTATTTTTTCTATTTCCTTTCAAAGATAAAGATACAAAATATTGCCTTAGCCCTCATCATTGAGCATTTGATTATTTTAACGGAAATCATTATATTTGTGATATAGATTTAAGTTAAGTTCTGGTAAACGACTGTTTATCAGAACTTTTTCATTTTCAAAAAAACACCCCAATAGCTTGTAGTTTGAGCTTATATCTAATAAAATTTAGCTATCGTGACTCACTATTAAGCTCACAATTTTGAAAATATAAGCTCAAACTTATATAATGTGAGGACAATCTTTTTCATTTCTAGGACAAAGCAAAATATTACAAGCTACAAGTTATTTTCACTTCCTTGAAATGGGAAAGTATGCTACTTGTCATAAAAAATTAGTGACATTAAGAGTACTTTTATGCAAAAAAATAACTAATAACACCCCACTCTATTGAGCTTGTTTTTTGCTGTAATCTCTTGAGAAATTTAACGTAATATAAAGAGTAATAAGAATAAATTCTCAGAATTAACGTATATTTGTATAAAAGAATATTTAGTTTCAATCACGATATGGCGATAAAAATAAAAGCAGTACAATCAACAGAAGACTTGGAAGCATTCGTAAAATTCGCTCACGAGCTTTATCACAAGAATCCTTACTATGTACCCAAACTTCAGAGAGATGAACTTAATCTGCTCAACCCAGAAGTAAACCCAGCCTTTGAACACTGCGAGGCAAAGTACTTCCTAGCATTCAAAGATGACAAAATAGTCGGACGTATCGCAGGGATTATCAACTATCAAGCTAACGATACTTGGAATCAGAAAACTGTTCGCTTTGGCTTCCTTGACTTTATCAATGACGAGAAAGTCGTGGACTTGCTTTTTGATGCCGTGGAAGAGTGGGCTATCTCCAAAGGAATGAATACCCTTCACGGACCAATGGGCTTTAGCGACTTTGACGAAAAAGGGGTATTGATTGAGGGCTTTGACCAATTGGGTACTGCTTCTACAATCTTTAACTACGCCTACTATGCCCAACATCTAGAGCGTCGTGGCTTCCTTAAAGACCTCAAGTGGAAGGAGTATAAGATTGAAATTCCGAAAGAACTGCCTAAGGCTCATCAAGAGATCGTCAAAGAAATTAAAGAGAAGTATGGACTCAAGATACTGAAGCTCAAATCAAAACAAGAAGTTAGCCTATACGCTCATCGTATCTTTGAGACATTAAACAAGTGCTATGCAACAGAATATGGCTACTCTGAGCTAAATGAAGAGCAAATAGACTTCTATGCTAAGCGTTATACAGCCTTGCTAAGACTTAATTTTATTAGCCTTGTCATCCGAGAAGAAGACAATAAGATTATCGCCGTAGCTATTACGATGCCAAGTCTGAGCAAAGCCCTCAAAAAAGCAGACGGCTCACTATTCCCATTTGGCTGGGCTCATCTGATGAAAGCTCAACGCTCTAAGTCTAATGACGTCGTTGATATTAATATTATGGGAGTCTTGCCTGAATTCCAAAACAAAGGTATCACGGCTCTACTCTACGAAGACCTGTGCCAAGAGTACAATAAGAATAATATTAGGTATGCAGAGAGTCTGCCAGAGCTAGAGCTAAGTACAGCGGTACAATTACAATGGAACTTATTCAAGCGTACGCACCACAAGACACGTCGCACCTATATCAAGAAGATTGATTAAGAATATATTAAAATCTATTAATACCATAATTAAATATTATAAAATTTTCTATGAAACAAAGAACTCTATTTATTCTAATTATATTTAGTTTAATACCCATATTTAATTCTTGCAATAAAAATTACAACTCCCTCAATAATGATATTATTATGCATCAAGAAGATAATAATACAAATACCTATTTTAATATTGAGAAAGAAAATATACTAAGCTCTATAGATAGCTTGAATAATACATTTAAATGTAATGATCATTTTAGAATAAGCCTTTTAGGGTGGTTATCAGAAGCTGCAGTAGTAAACTTAGCAGATAAAGCTGGCTCTGTTGCAGGAGCATGGGCTGGACGAAGTCTAGGAGCTTCAGTAGGTGTTATCACTGCAAATCCAGTAGTTGGCTGTGCAGGATATTTAGTAGGAGGTAAAATTGGAGGAGCTGCTGGTTATGTTGCAGCCTCTTATGGTGCAGCTCAACTAATTTCAGAAACAGACTTATTCAGATCTAATATTACATCTAAGAAGTTAAATTATTCCATCAAAAAAGAATTAACTGCTGGTGATATACATAATAGATTATTGGATATAATTGAACCTAATAATTATAAAATTGGAGATTCAATAAATATATCTAAGTTGTATGATAATATTCTAATATACGAACAAGAATTAGGTATTATTGATACACTTAGTTCTAACCCTGAATATAGAAATACAATGATCTCATTTTGTAATGATGCTATGAGAAGCTTAAAAAATAATTTAATAACATCTAAGAATGCAAACTCCTTAATCTCAGTACGAACTTATTTTCTAGACTTAAAAAAATCTGTAGAAAGCAATCTAGATAAAACACCTAAATCTAAGATAGAATTTTCATTTAATCTTATAGAGAAACTATCTTCTGCAATAGAGCAAATTGATAAATCTAAAGTTTTAGAATACGAACAGAAATTTACATCTATAGTTGAAAACTCTAACTTATCTTATGAAGATAAAGATGCAATTAAAACAATTGGTCAAGTTTCTATCGGAAGCTCTGTATATTGGAAAGAATAAGATTTTACTTCATCTAAAACATCGACTAAGTACAGAAATCGGTTTCTTTTCTGTAGGAATGATACTTTTATTTATAAAAGAGTATGAGGATATTATATGCATATATAGTATCCTCATACTTATATTTATAGATATTGTTTATCAAATAATATCTATAAAACGATAAATACTCATAAATCTTTCCATTCTAAAAAATTATAATAAATATTAAAGTTTAGCAAATATTTAAAACTAATCCTTTTAAGATTTACAATCAAATAAGAACTAAAAGATGAAGAAGAAATTACTACTCATTCTATTAGGATTGTGCTTGCCTCAGCTATTGCTCGCACAAGTAGAAAACCAAAGTTACCAAAAAGGTGACTTTATCCTAAGCTTTAGCATAGGACATCAGACAAGTAAGCTCTTTAGAAGTTCGTCAATATTATCACTACCATCCTTGGCAATCTCGGGAGATATGGTAGTAGCAAAGACTGACAAGCTCACTTTTAATCTTGGTGGAGAGGTTAATACCATTCTTGGAGTTGCTGTCAAGGGTGCAGGTCTTTCAGGCTTTACTGCATTAGCCAAAGCAAGTCTCTATTATGAACTACCGCTACAAGGCTTGTACCTCTACACCTATACTTCGGCTGGTGCAATACTAGACCCTAACCTCAGAAGGACTGGCGACTTTCAGTACGATATAGCAATGCTTGGTATCCATAGACTATTTATCAACAACCTTGCAATATACTTTGAGGTCAATCCATTCTCAATCATACCTATAGCCGAGGTTTCTGTCGGACATACTGCATTTAGGCTAGGAGCGTCATTCAAAATATAAAACTAAAGGATATACGATTATGAAGAAAATACTGATTTCACTCCTTTTATTGGGAAGTTATCTACAGACTTATGCACAGGAATTCAAAAGAGGAAAAATGACCGTTAGTGCTAACTTGGCTAGCAACATCGCTCTCGCACCCGTAGGACTAAGCTCGGACTTTGACTTCGTTTTCCACAGCTGGGAAGGAAGTAATAAGAAATTCTTTTACCTAACTGCTGGGGTAGGGCTAACAACATCTTACCACCAAAACGGCTCAGCTAATAGATACTACTCTTTCTTCCCCAATCTGCACACTGCTCTTGGCTGGGAGACAAGACTTCCTAACTTTCACGTGTCTATCGGCATAGGTGTCTATCCTTTGTTCGTATTGTCTAGAGAAAGTTACTCCCCAAATCAAGAAACAAATGAGATATATTACGAAAATACAGCTAAGCCAGAACCTGGAGAGACGATAACAAGTCTCAATATCAACGGACTAATGCCTTATATTCCACTGAATTTCAAATACTACTTCAAAGAAAACTGGGGAGCTAACCTAGAATTTTCTTACCCTATCAACATAACAAAGATTGGGCTGACGTACAAGTTCTAGGAATTCAAGTTCAGATAAAAAAATAAGAGGGGATCAGAATTCCCCTCCATTGGAGGGGTGGCAAGCTTGCTTGACGGGGTGGTAATAACAAGTTGTTTATTTATAAGCTACCAACGTCATTTCTACCACTCCGTCTTGCCTTTGGCAATCCCCCCTCCAACGGAGGGGAATTCTAACACGTCTCAATAAAAGAAGGGAGAGCCAAAAATTTCATTTTGGCTCTCCCTCGTTACTGTATAAAAGGAAAATATTACAAGTAATGATTAAGATAATACTCAGCTAAGACAAGGTCTTGCTCCTGAGTAATCTTGAGGTTTCGCTCTTTGCCCTCAACGAGAGCAATCCTATTGTGAGGGAACTTCGCCTCATAAACAGAAGCATCATCCGTAAAGCTAGGAGTGTAGTCTTGAACGTAAGCTTCTTTGATTAGATTCAAGCAGAAAACTTGTGGTGTCTGTACTCGCTTAAATTCCGAACGAGGGACATTTACAGAGCTTTCACCCTTCAATTGGCGGAGACTATCCGTCATAGGTAAGACTGGCAGAGCAGCCCCCGAGAGCAAAGCTCCTTGCATTAACTTCATCAATAGGTTCAAGCTAAGGAAAGGACGCACTCCATCGTGAATCGCCACGTAAGTCTCCTCATCTTCGTCTATCAAATTGAGAGCATTCTGTACGGAATGAAAACGTTCCTTGCCTCCGATAACCACTTTGTGCGACAGCGTGAAATGATGTTCCTTCTTTAGCTCCTCCCAATAAGGTATATGGTCTTCGGGAAGAACTAGAATGCGTTCATCAAAGGAAGCAAAAGATTCTAAGGTGTGCATCAAAATTGGCTTATCGCCCAATAAAAGGAATTGCTTAGGCAAGTCCGCCCCCATTCGCAAGCCTTTACCTCCAGCCACTACAACGGCAATGTGTCTCATTCAGCGTCGTTTGTTTGAGGGTCTTCGTTCAGTTGGGCAATGATAGCTTCCAATTGTTTGTCAGCCTTGCTCAGTTTCTCCGAACAGAACTTGCTTAACTTGACCGCCTCCTCAACAAGTGCCGTCAATTCATCTACATCTGGCGACTCCTGTTCTATACAGCGTACAATAGTCTCTAATCTTTCGATAGCTTCTTTGTACGAAGTGTTTTTATCTAGTTTCATTGATTGAATTCTAAGCTGTAATTACAAGTCTGAGTGCTCTACTTTGCTGTAAATGTCTAGAGAAGCTCTCACATCCTCCAAAGCATTATACACTTCCTTGGACGCAGGCACTAGCGGTAAGCGTAAAACATTATAATCTATCAAACCCATCTGCTCCAAGAGAGCCTTAATTCCGCTAGGGTTACCATTAGCAAAGAGATAATTGTTGAGTGGAGCGAACTTATCTTGAATCATTTCTGCCTCATTAAACTTACCATTCATAGCAAGATGAATGAGTTTGCCAAAAAGCTTAGGATAAGCATTCCCAGCCACAGAGATTACACCCCTTGCTCCATTACGAATAAAAGCCGTTGATAGGGCATCATCGCCAGAAAGCACCACGAAGTCTTCACCCTTCATTGCCTCGGCAACCTTTTCGCCTTGAGCCACGAAGCCCGAAGCCTCCTTGATACCCACGATATTATGATGTTCTTTCGCCAAACGCACCACGGTATCAGGCATCAAGTTCACTCCTACTCGCCCTGGAACGTTGTACAAGATGATTGGCAGAGCTGACTTCTGAGCAATATATGAGAAATGGCGATACAAACCCTCTTGATTAGGTTTGTTATAGTAAGGAACAACGGACAATACGCCGTCAATACCACGAGTGTCTAGTTCCTCAAAACGTTTGCCTAGCTCAAGCGTATCATTTCCACCAAGACCTATGACGATAGGCATTCGTCCTGCGACATAGTCCACGATATGCCCAATAAGTTCGTTTCGCTCCTCACGAGTAAGACAAGGTGACTCTCCTGTCGTACCTTGCACGACAAGAAAGTCAGCCCCGCCACCTAGTAGATGGTCCAGAACCTTATCAAGACTGATATAATCTATTGAGAAGTCAGGCTTGAATGGTGTGACTAAAGCTACCCCCAGTCCTGTGAATAGCTCACTATGCTTCTTCATTAGGCAAAGCGTCTAACACGAGCCAACATACAAGCTCCTAATACTCCAGCTTCATCGCCCTTAGTTGCTGTCAAGATCTCAGTATCGTTTGTTACCACATTAAGTGAATAAGTACGCACAACTGCCTTGACTGCCTCTGTCAATGTCTCTCCAGAACGGCTCAATGAACCTCCGATAATAACCAATTCAGGGTTGAAGACGTTGATTAGACTTGAGATATGTTTGCCTAACTTAGTACCAATATCTCCAAGTATTTCTAGACATAACACATCTTCTTGTTTGGCTGCGTCCAATAAGTCTTGGATATTTGGTTTGTATCCTGCCAATATTTTCTCTGATAGGATAGATGTCTCACCATTTCGGATACGGCGAATAAGTTCAGTCTGCATCGCACGGCCTCCGACCTCAGTCTCCAAACAACCCTTCTTACCACAAGCACAGATGACTTGATTATCAAAAGCAGAGATATGCCCAAATTCGCCCGAGTAACCTGACTTACCTTTATAGACTTCGCCATTTAGGATTAGACCTAGGCCTATCCCCCACGAAACGTTGATGTAAAGCACATCTTTTAACCCCAAACCTTTGGCACAACCTTGCGTATATTCGCCATAAGCCAAGCCACGGCTGTCATTATCTATCGTCACATTGATAGACAATTTATAGTGCATTTCCTTAGCTAGCTCGTTATTGTTGATATAACTAAAGTTCGTCATACTTAATCCTTTGTCTGGATTGACACGTCCAGGGATATTCACGTTGATATTAAGGATGTCAATCTTATGGAAACCTTGATCTTTGATGAATGTTTCAATGATCTTGCAAAGTTTATTCAAAGACTCTTGGTTGTTCTCTAGCTGAAAAGGAATATCATTGACAATCTTTTTAGTCTCTCCGATGAAGTCAATAAGACCGATATTAACCGAAGTATGCTTCACGTCCACACCAATGAAATATCCAGCAGTAGGGTTCAAGCCGTAAAGCTGAGGGTAACGCCCACCAGCTGTCTCTAGCTTGCCGTAAGTCTTCACGCACTTGTTGGCACTAAGTTCACCCACCACTTTAGTCACTGTTGGCACACTAAGATTCAAAATCTTGGATAGATCTGTTATCGTAGTAGGACCATTAGCAATAAAATGAGAGATAACACTTCTCTTGTAGTTTGCTGTCTTGCCTCCTTCAGCAAGTTCCATAATTAAATTGTAATCCATATACCTTAATTATATTTACTTTAACTTTTATATTTCTTCTCTTAATTTTCTTTTTTAGGGCTTGGCTTACGCTTATTCTTCGTGTATCTGCCCTTATTTGTCTTAGATTTGCCTCTAGATCTTGAGCCATTACCTTGCTGACGGCTCTTGAATGGACGTTTCTTTTTCTTATTCTCAGCAGAGCCAGTAAATTCAGGCACTTCGCCCAGCTCACTCTTTACGGCATAAGGCTTCATCTCCTTACCTAGGAAGGCTTGCAAGCGAGCAAAGTCATCTTGTTCCGCTTGACCGACCAGCAAGATAGCCCTACCACCCTCGTTCTCTCCACGAGATGTACGCCCTATCCTATGCACATAGTCCTCGTGATCTTTTGGTACTTCATAATTAATGACCAAATCCACGTTGTCCACATCTATACCACGAGCTACGATGTCTGTAGCGATAAGCAGTTTGCAACGTCCTACTTTGAAGTCCAACATCACGGCCTCCCTCTCACTCTGATCAAGGTCAGAGTGCATCTCCCTGAGCTCAGGTACTATCTTCTTGAGCGTACGACCCAAGTCTTTGACAGTCGTTTTCTTTGAAGAGAAAATGATTGAGCGTTCAGGAATCTCTTGGCTAAAGAAGTCCTTCAAAATAGCATCTTTCTGACGATCATAACAGATACAAGCCTCTTGAATGATTGCTTCGGGTGGCTTACTGATAGCAAGCTCCACCTCAATAGGATTATGCAAAAGCTCCTTAGCTAAGGTTTTAATCTTAGGAGGCATCGTCGCCGAATACATCACTGTCTGCACCTTAGGGCTAAGACTCTTGTGAATCTTACGAATATCATCCACAAAGCCCATATCCAACATCCTATCAGCTTCGTCTAGCACAAAGTAACTCACATCGGAGAAGTCCGTGATACCGAGGTTCATCATTGAGATTAACCTCCCAGGGGTAGCAATAATGATGTCCACACCACGGTCAAGGCTTCGCTCTTGCTGAGCAAAAATGATACCATCGCCACCACCATAGATAGCCAAAGATGAGATAGAAGTGAAGTAACTAAAAGCTTGCACTTGCTGATCTATCTGAATAGCTAGCTCACGTGTCGGAGCAATGACCAAAGCATTGACTTTATCCGAGATACCCTCCCCTCTACTAATCCTATTAATAATAGGTAATAGATAGGCTGCTGTCTTGCCTGTTCCCGTCTGAGCACAAGCTAACATATCACGTCCCTCCAAGAGGGCTGGTATTGTCGCCTCTTGTATCGGACTTGGCTCAACGAAATTCATCGCGTCCAAACTGTCTAAGACCTCGTCTGATAGGTCGAAATCATCAAAATACACTGACATTATATTATTATTTATTACAAATATAATCAATTTATTTAATAATTCGCATTAAGTTTTCTTTATTTTTTAAGAATTAAAGATAAATCCTAGAGGGTTTAATAATCTATATGAAATAATTCAAGAGACTTAATATTTTATTAAGGTATAAAATTTATTAAAGACTAGCTAAAACGAGAGGGCATTTTAACTAAAGAAAAGCTTTATTAAGATGATAAGAAAAAAAATCGAACGCTGTAGCTATATCGCTACAGCAAGCGTAAAGACATCTATCTGCTCCACGCCCAAGCCCTCTAAGAGTAATGCCACCGCCGACAAGGTAGAGCCTGTAGTCAGCACATCATCAACGAGCAAGACACGACAAGGATATTCCGCATTAGACCATTGAGGATTGAGTACAAAAGCTTCTTTTGTATTCTGATAACGATGATACTTATCCAGTCTTGTCTGACTCTGCTCCACCTTACGACGAACGATCAAGCTATCCGTCACATACAAATCAAGCTCTTCGGCAATCATCTCGGCAACTAACATCGCTTGATTATACCCCCTCTGCCTTAGCTTATCACTCATCGTAGGAATAGCCACAACCATATCATACTGCTCCGCCCGCCATTGCTCGAAGTAGCCTCTAGCCTCTATCTTCAAACAGAAATAATGTAAGAGGTCTTTATGCCGACGATACTTAAAAGAATGTATCATCTTCTGTACGTTGCAGTCCTTTTGATAGAAGAAAAGACTGTATAACTCCTTAAAAACAAAGGAAGCATACAGCCTTTCCTGAGGATAATAGGACGAAGCGGTGAAGTCTGCCAGCTCCACAGCACAAGCCAAGCAGAGATATTTCTCTTTATCTCCCAACTTACACTGACAGATAGGACAGAGCCTCGGCACGACCAGCTCACGTAAAAAACGTAATAGCTCAAGCTTCATCACACTCGCCACATACTATATATTAATAAGGTATAAGGCTCTACCCTACGCCCTCCTTAGCTAATATCTTAGCTACCAACTCAGGGATACATTCCTCCAGTAAGTCCAATACAATCTCAAAGCCTCTTGATCCACCATAATAAGGGTCAGGCACATGGTCATAATCCGTTGTAGAAGACCACGATGTCAGAAGGCTGACCTTCTCGCTCAGCTCTAATGTAGGAGCTTTCTCCATCAATGCCGAATAATTACTGTCATCCATACAAATCAAATAGTCAAAGTCTTCAAAGTCATTGTAAGTAATAGGACGACTAAGGCTGTCTAGACGGTAACCTCTGACGAAGCTATGCTCTCGCATTCGCTTGTCGGCTGGTTCGCCTTGGTGAGCGGAGATGATACCTGCCGAATCTACCTCAAAGAGATGAGCTAAGTTTTGCTGTTCTATATAATGTTTGAAGACTGCTTCGGCAGATGGCGAACGGCATATATTTCCCAAACAAATAAATAATACTTTTATCTTCATTTTTTATTAATGTTATATTCTTTCCTTGAATTCACCTCCGTAGAGACAGGGCATGCCCTGTCTCTACGGTCTGTCGTGGTACAGAGCGTGCGGGTCGCACCACCCACACGTGTCATGGGACAATTACAAAGGAAGCCTCCATACACGTGATTATGTATAAAGACTTCCTCCTTTTTCTATGAATAAAAATTGTACTTCTAATTATTTCTTCTTATTCGCAGCTCTAAATAACTTCAAACGCTCTTCCACAAAGTCTAGCTCCTCCTTCATCTTACGTTCCTCTCTCTGCACTTGTTCTAGTAGCTGACGACCTAAGTCTGAATTCGTATCAATAAACGCTTGATTGTTCTTTCTATTATTCAAGTCGGCTGTCATCTTGTCCTTCAAGAAGCATAGTAACTTGAACTCTTTATTCCAAGCGTCCTTGTCTTGCTCCAACTTCTTGAACTTATCCATATAACGGCTCATCTGATCGCCACGAGACTTCTCCTTTCTATCATTATATAGTTGGTTATGTAGAGCCCTATATTTCTTGTACAGCTCTTCGCCCTCCTTACAGCGAGAGACGTGCAACTTACGCCACGCATCTGACAGCTCACCAACAGCCTTAGTAAACGCCTTACCATATTCGGATGAAGCAACCAACTCCTCTAACTTAGCCACGATCTCACGCTTCTTCTCTAGCGTCTTCTCTTCTCGCTGAGCTAAACGCTTTTTCTTCTCTTGCACACGAGGACCTTCTGTCTTTAGTCGTTCGAAGAAAATATCTGAAGCAGCATTAAACTCTGCCCAAATACTATCCATATATTCACGAGGTACAAAGCCAATCTTCTTCCACTCCTTACGCAATCGCTTGAACTCTTCTACCGTTGCGTCCCAGTCAGTACTCATTGACAAAGCTTTAGCTTCCTCTACAAGAGCTTGCTTGAGACGAAGGTTCTCCTCTTTATCATTATTAAGCTTGCTGATATGCTCCGAACGACGTTGATAGAATACATTTCTCGCTGCTGAGAAACGCTCATAGACAGTCTTCTCCTTGCGACCACCACAGAAAGGAATCTCTTTATATTCCTTGACTAGCTCATCTACACGAGCTTTCATCTCACGCCAACTTTTAGCATTTTTAGGTTCTTCCGTAAGCAATTCCTCAAAGCGAATACAAACATCTACCTTAAGGTTGTAGTTCATATCCTCTTGGCTGATACGCTCTGTATGGAAGTCGTTGTGTCGTTTATTGATGTTGTGGCAAAGTTCCTTGAGACGCTTATTGATCGCTCCATCTTCTTTGGCAACAGGACCGATATAATGCCATTCTTTCAATAGTCCTTGCAGTTTCTGGCTAGCCTCTGCAACCTTATCAGACTGAGCATAAGCCTCTATTTTCTCTAGGATAGCATCTTTGAGACTTTTATTCTTGGCATAGTCTTCTTGCTTTTGCTCTTCGCCTCCGTCAAGATCATAAAATCTTGTTCTCAATTCCTCAAACCTCTTTGATAGCTGACTGAAGTTTTTTGTATCTAGCTCGCCTATCGTCTCCCAAGCCTTAGCTAGATGAATATAAGCCTCATATAGATTATCAAAGTTAGCTCCCGACATTGACACTGAGGCATCAAACTTATGCATTAGGGCATCCATTTGCTCACGGCGTTCTTCATAGATTTTCTCACGTTCTTCTAGAGCTTTACGACTAAGTTCATCGTAACGATTCTGCAAATCTTGATAACGTTCTGCGTGTATATCAGCTAATTCTCGCTCCTCATCAGTACCTTTCTCTCTGATATACTCCAGTTTGCGAGCATAACAATACTTAATACTATCCATATACTTACCAGCGGGCAAGTTCTCCTCCTGCATCACTTCAGCGAAATGGTCCACTAATTGTGCTAGGCTCAATGCTTTCAGTTCTTGACTATTCATTAACTATCGGTTTTTTGAAATCAATCTCTCAGATCAATAAACTTATTTTCTTTCTTATATACCACAAATATAATAAGATTTTCCTTAATAACAACAGCTATACATCAGCAATATATCACGAAAAACACGACAAATTAGCAATTCTTAGGCGGAGGGTGGTAGTAAAAACAAAACTATTACAAATACTATGAATTCACTACCACCCCGTCAGTCTTTGACTGCCACCCCTCCAATGGAGGGGAATTAAACAACTACAATACAACAAGTTTACACACAGTTCAAATCATAATTAATAATCAGTTTAGTTAAACAGCCCTATCGGAAGAAGCTATGAATTATTTTAGGTAACTTAAAACGGTATTTCTAAATAATTTCAAAAATTACAGCTCAACATTTGCTATTTATAAGAAAATGTATTAATTTTGCAGACGAATTAAAAAATTCACACGGTGGTTGTAGTTCAGTGGTAGAGCACCTGATTGTGGTTCAGGGTGTCGCGGGTTCGAATCCCGTCTTCCACCCAAGAGAGAGAAAGTCATTTTGACTTTCTCTCTATTTTTTATTTCTAAACCACAACACCTTAACAACTTAAACAATAAGCTATCACACTAAAACAAAGCAAGTAATACATAAAAATATTGAGCTGAGTTTTTGAAAATTCTCAGCTCAAACCCACGAGCCGTGGGGGGCAGTTGTTCTGATATTAAGCTGACAATTTGAAAATTGCGAGCTCAATCTTTTTTATTGCAAGGATAAACTCATTTATTGCGAGGACAAACTCACAAGCTCTGAGGAGCAAATTATAATTTTTAACTTTCAATTTTCAATTAGCCCTTCGTGGCTCACCCCCATACCTCTACTCACAATTCTCTGTCGGTCGCACCAACTATGCTAAATATCATAAAAAATTAGCGACATTTAATGTAAGTTTATGTACAAAAGTAAATCTCCACTCCTCCCTAACATTGCATCACATCCTACTCAAAGAAATCAAAAACACATCCAGTTTTGCTCAGAGAGAAAAGTTCATTCCTAAAAATTAAGTTATTTTTGTAGCAGTTATTGAAAAAAGACAATGAAAACTAGAGACATCACAATGGATGCAGTGAGGTCATTGGCAATCTTATTTGTCGTAATGATCCATATTGCCGTCTGCTATCAAACTCCAGCACAAGAACTGCACAGCTTTGGTGAGAACTATTGGTTGGGCAATCTTCTCAACTCCTTCTCTCGTATCGGTGTGCCTCTCTTCGTAATGCTCTCAGGGCGATTTCTGATGAATGAGAAGCTTCCTATCTCTATCTTCTACAAGAAACGTTTTAAGCGAATACTCATCCCTCTTGTAGCAAGCACAATCCTCTATACAATTTTCTTACAGGCTGGCTATTACTTTTTTGAGGGTGGCTTCCATATCCAAACAAGTATAGAGGGTATTATGACCGGACGCCCCTACTCTCATCTGTGGTTCTTATATATGTTGCTGGGCTTATATCTCATTAGCCCTTTCTTGCAAGAGGTCAAAGGACGCTTGAGTAATAGAGATTACAAGCTATTCGTACTAGCTTCCGTGGGGCTATCTTTATTTTTGGAGTTCTATGATTTCTACTTTAAGAATGAAACATTCTTTCTATTCTGGGGCTTCAAGTATATGAGCTACTTCCTCCTCGGCGACTACCTCAAGGATAATAAAACATTACCTAAAACTTTGCTTGCAGGGACTTATATTGCTAGCTCTCTACTCATCTCATACCTAAATTATGTCTGCTACCTCAAGTACGAAAGTTTATTTTTCCACAAAGATTTGTCTCCCCTCGTGATGATTAGTTCGGTAGTATTCTACCTCTTCTTCTGTCAGATGAACTTTCAGAGCAAGCTATGGAGCAAGTTCGCCGACCTAAGTTTTGGCATTTACATCTTGCACGGCGGTATTCTATTGACGATTAATAAGCTGATGACTGCTAAAGGCATTGCTTTCGCAAGTAATCCTATCCTTGACCTAGTCATATTCTTTGTTATTGTTGTAGTAAGCTCTCTAATCTTAACCCTCATCCTCAAAAAGACAAAGTATCTGAAGCACTTGGTTTAAGATAATTTACAATAATTAATTAGCCATTTTTTTAGACAACAACAAAATGTAAACACAATACATTTATTTATACAGCAAAAAAACACTTAATTAATATAAAAAAAGCTATTCACACATATTGATTTTTATTATAAGAAATATTATTTTTGCAGAAAAATGATATAAATTCAAATAAAATAACAAATATGATGAAAAGTAAAATTGTAATTTCACTGCTAGTAACATTAGTTACAGTCACATCTTGTTTAGATAAAAATAGTCTTAATGAAGATGTATTAGAACCAATAAAGGAAACTCCTAAATCTTTAGAGATACTATCCTTTAAAAATAAGTTGGAGTTTGCTAAAATCTTAAATTCAAACTCTCCAGTTCCTAAACTAGTAAAGGATTTTAATACTGCAGTTTATGAAGGAGCTCATTTTAAGTGTAATAGTTTTAGAGCTGGTAAAAAGATTACTAGTGCTATTAGTATTGAAGAACTCGTTCCAGACAAACGTCTTGCAAGTTTCCTAAATGAAAAAGGAGAAATTATTGTAGGAGGACTATTATATAGAATAACTCAAAATGGAACATTCTATACTGAAGAAAAAAATCGAAAAGAACTAGAATATTATTCTGATAATTTTGAAGTTGCAAGAAAAGATGAAACTCAACTAGAAGAGAACCTATATCAATATAAGTCTGTAAAAAGAATAGATACTTATAAAAATGTTGATTTTACTTATAAAAAAGAAACTAGTGATAATTTTAGGGGATCATTGGCTGATATAAATCTTAATAACTTGATATGGAAAGACGCTCATCCTGAACACTGGTACTCTAAATTATGGGGTAAAATGGGAGGTCGAGTATCTAATACAATGCAACTAAATAGTGAACGAAGACTTAATGCTGAAGTTTTCAACTATGACAATGGATTTATCAAATCTATTGGTGTAACAGCCAAGAAACAAAAGAAAATGTGGTATGGAGGATGGGCTATGATGGAAAACATTGGCTATGATGAATTAAGAATCGGCTTCAAAAATGCATTTTTAAAATCAAACATTGAAATCCTACCAGAAGAAGCTATATCAAGATTCACATTAAATGGAAAAAGAGAAGATGATGACTTGAAAATGTATCAAACAGCTGGAGATATAGTTTATGGAGAAAATGTAAAATGGAACGTTCCTGAAATAAATGACTCTTCAAAGCCAAGAGCAGAATTACTTCATTTTAGATTAGATGAAGAAGGAATGGCTGATGGAGTTGCCTATCCATTTATACTTATAGCTGGGGAAAAGAAAGTTTATGATTTCCACCCAGGATTTTGGGCAAAAAACCAAACTAATAATAGTGAATTAACATTTAGATTTGTAAATATTGTATCAACTATTATGTTCCGAATGAGCTTTGACCCTTATACACTTACTCCAAATTTAGCTTGGGGTAGTGGAGGGCCTATAAATAAAAAAGAACCTAAGTTTACAGAAGACCTTAAAAACTTTCTGCATATAAGCTTTCTTAATAATGACAAAGCTAACAGAGAATTAATAAAAGGACGATTTTACGCTGTAATACATTGGGAAGGAGAATGGAAAGGAATGGTTATGGAATGGTATTATAAAAAATAAGAAATAATATAAATTATGAAACAGAGAATCTTTTTAATGATATGCTTCTTGGCATATATTACAGGAGCTTTTGCTCAAGAAAATAAACTACAACAAGAAAAAAAGTATGAGTTTGGAGTAGAACTAGGTTTTTGGAATGGTATTTATGGTAAGTATAACTTTACAAAGAGTCTTTCTCTTATTGGACAATTAGGCGAAAACTATAATTTGTTATTT
>PDWI01003127.1_pt1 | contig 24376 bp, 18 predicted proteins | sample 1430891 | NCBI WGS metagenome assembly PDWI01 (sample SAMN01162508, study PRJNA174530) | Oral metagenome, whole genome shotgun sequencing project. | biome: Marine environment; feature: Marine mammal; material: Swab sample of the gingival sulcus; isolation source: swab sample of gingival sulcus... | reverse complement strand
CTACAAACAATTCTATTAGACGACTTTGTTTATACTTACTTAACCTGCTTTTTCTCATTCAACCATCCTAGATAATTTTAGTTATCTAGGACAGCCCCTAAAATTTTAACGTGTAATCCGCTGAAAACAAGATAAATACATTATTTAATCACACTTTTCTCTCGCCATACTCTTCGTGCAAAGGCCTCATAAAATGGGTATTACTTACGGAAAAGATGTTTTAGCAACAATATTGTCAGAGTTTATTTCAGAGTGATCATCATGTTCAATATCATCTAAATTACTTTTAGTATTTTGTGGGATAGAAGACGATGATTCACTGTAATACTCTTTTTCAAATGATGTAAATTTATAATCAGTGAAAAGTTTGTGTAACTTATTCTCAACGGAGTTTCTGCCAACAAACTGAGATAATCTCCATTTTAAAGGAATCTTTTTTCCTTGATTTTTAATGGCTGCAAGCTCCTCAGTATCAATTTCATAGGGGTGCATGTAGAACACAGCACGATCTTGATTGAGTTTTTTACTTAAATGTTTGGTTAGGAAATAAGGGGTCACTCTAAAATATCCTCCACCAAAAAAAGGCAGTTTGGAATTTCCTATTTTCATATAGCTTAAATAGTGTTCGTTAAGGTGATACTTGTTAAATATTTTTAATGAATATTCCTTCTCTATACCATATTTGATTACCCTCATTGGAAATAGTGAGGAATCATACTTTAAGCCATTTTCTGCAAGGGCTTCGCAGTACCATTCAAAAAGATATTCACGAATAGAAAAATCAGGAGCACGAAATCCAATGACTTTCTTGCCAGAAATATCTTCAAGAATTTTTACAGAGTTACTAACATCTTCTTTCACTTGTTTGGGAGAAAGATTGAAAATAGAGTGGTGGTTATAACCGTGAGAAGCTATTTCGTGTCCAGCATCTGCTATGCTTTTTACAAGATTAGGGTGTTTTTCAGCAACATTTCCTAAAATAAAAAATGTTCCTTTTTGTTCATATTCACTAAGCAAATCCAACACACGTGAAGTGCTATTTAGAACTCGATCAGAGACAGGATTGTTGTTATCCAGTACTGATTGAACCCAATCTTCGACATCTATTGAGAAAATCATATTCACTACCTAATTTTTATTTTTAATGTGTACATCTGCATGATAAACATATCCGTAGTTAGCATGGTTTTTATACACTTTAATGGTCTGTTATTAACGACAAAGTGCACTTTATTTATCCTTTTGATTACTTTAAAACGTGGATAGTATATTTCTTGTCTATTAGCCTAATACTAAACTGGATTTAAAATCCATAGTGCACCTGCTTCTGTGCTCGTTTTTCTTTTGTTTTCTTTATACATCATGTATCCTTCGCAACGATTGAGGAATTGGGTGTTATAAGAAAACTATCCTTATAACCTTATAACAATGCTAATGATCTCTCGTAGATAATAGCTGGTTTTTCATATCGGGGTGTAGCGCAGTCTGGTAGCGCACCACACTGGGGGTGTGGTGGTCGTCAGTTCGAATCTGGCCACCCCGACCATTTTATTAATAACATCATCACATAATATATTTCCGCTAAAACTACGTCATGAAGTAGCGCTTTGCAGAAATTTGACCCCTCCCTCCCCAAAAAGAATTAGTCTTATTTCTTTACCCTTATTCACTGGTTATAAGTCTTAGATTATGTGCGCTAAGATAAAGTGGTTCAGCACTCATTTATCTACTTTACTAAGTATTAGAGTTTGCAGGCCTTAAAGGTTCAATATGGATTGCTGTTTGTTTTTGTGTGTTTGATGTAAAGTGTGTCCACAATTATGTGGATCAGATTAAGTTGTTGTTTTATGGGTATTGTTTCTGAATAAGTTATTGATTTTAATTTTTTAGAATAGAGAGGATTTTAATTCGAAGAATAGAAAATCAATAAGTTACAGTACGTTAAAATCTAAACCAGACGGTAGTGATAGTGCTTGTAAAAAAGTGCTTATAAGTAGGGGGCTGGGTTACTATTTTCTTTATTTCCTATGATGTGTTTCCGAGGGAGTAGATGCCACTTTCTAAAATCTTAGAAATAATTAGAGGCAACAAGAGGTTAGGGCATTACTAATATGAGATTAGTACAACGAGAATGTAATGGTAATATAGGTGATGAGCAGCAGTCTGATCTACTTTTACGGGTATTGGCTAGGCGTGGGATTAACTCCGAGAGTGAGTTGAGTGTTGAGCTTAAGCAATTGCATCCTATTTCCTCTCTTTTAGGTATTGAGTCTGCAGTTGATATATTGTTGACAGCATTTGAAAAAAAGCAAAATATTTTAATAGTGGGTGACTTTGATGCCGATGGAGCAACCGCCACAGCAGTTGCAATAAAAGCATTTAACATGCTGGGTTATCAAGGGGGAGTAGATTACTTGGTGCCTAATCGTTTTGAATATGGTTATGGTTTAACCCCTGAAATTGTCAAAGTTGCTCAACGTTTTTCGCCAGATATTATTGTTACTGTTGATAATGGTATTTCAAGTGTTGAAGGTGTTATTGAAGCTAAAAAACGGGGTAATAAGGTTATCATTACAGATCATCATTTACCTGGTAAAAAAAGACCCGATGCTGATGCAATTATTAACCCAAACCAAGAAGGGGATAAATTTCTATCAAAAAACCTTGCGGGTGTGGGTGTTATTTTTTATTTAATGTTGGCACTTAAAAAAGCATTGAGTGAACAGGGGTATTTTATGAAAAATAGTCACTTACAGCCTGACTTGCTTAAACTGTTGGATTTAGTTGCTTTAGGTACGGTTGCTGATGTTGTTCCCCTGGATCAGAATAACAGGATTTTGGTAGAGCAGGGTTTGCGTCGTATGCGTGGCGGTTTTGCTTGCAAAGGTATTCAAGCATTGTTTCAAGTTGCTGGACGCAATATTCGAAGTGCAGTAAGCGCAGATTTAGGTTTTGCCTGTGGTCCAAGGTTGAATGCTGCTGGTCGTCTTGATGATATGTCTTTAGGTATTGAGTGTTTATTGAGTGAAGATGTTAATCACGCTATGGAAATAGCAACGGCTTTAGATGATTTAAATGTAGAGCGACGGGCTATTGAAGAAGAAATGAAAGCTGAGGCTTTAGCTGTACTAGATGAGTTAAATCTGGATGAGTTAAAAGAGAATATCCCACCGGTAATTTGTCTTTATAAGCCCTCATGGCATCAGGGAGTGATTGGAATATTGGCGGCAAGGATAAGAGAAAGATACCATCGACCTACGGTCATATTTGCACCTGCTGATGAGCATGACCCAGAAAATACCAATATAAAAGGATCCGCCAGATCAATCCCTACAATCCATATTCGAGATGTCTTTGATGAGGTTGCTTCTGGGTATCCAGGTTTATTAGATAAATTTGGGGGGCACGCGATGGCGGCAGGACTAACGTTAGACGAATCTAAATTAGCTGAGTTTAAATCAGCCATATGTGAAGTGGTTGCGCGGCAGGTCAATGATGAAACGTTTGAAGAAGTTTATTACAGTGATGGAGAGTTACAGGTCAGTGATTTTCAGCTGAAATGTGCCGATCAATTACGTTTTGCTATGCCATGGGGGCAACACTTTCCTGCGCCTACGTTTGATAATAAATTTATTATTATCAATAAACGAATACTCAAAGAAAAACACCTAAAAATGATATTAAAACCTATTGGTGTTAGTGGTGAGGAAGGGGGTGGTAATCAGGCTCGCACCATTAATGCTATTGCTTTTAATGTTGATTTAAGTACTTGGCCAGCAGAAGGTGAAGAGGTGCATTTGCTTTATCGGTTAGAGGTGAATGAATTTAGGGAATCTTGTTCGTTGCAGCTCATGATCGAAAAACGCTTATAGTTTGTCTTAAAGACTTAAGGAAGCTATTTTAAAAGGTTAGTTTTCTCTCTATTTAATTAAAACCACATAAAAAAAGTAGCGAGTTTGTAAAATCCTCGGTATCCTCCAATTCCCCTAACTATTCGCGTCATATTTAATAGCTTTTAATGATTGCGCGTGTGACCTATGCAAGAACAATACAGCCATAAAGACATTGAACCTACAGTCCAGAAAATGTGGGAAGATAAAAATCTTTTCAAAGTTACTGAAGATCCTGATAAAGAAAAATTCTATTGCCTTTCTATGTTTCCTTATCCCAGTGGTAAGTTGCACATGGGGCATGTGCGTAATTATACAATAGGTGATGTAATATCGCGCTTTCAGCGAATGCAGGGTAAGAATGTATTGCAGCCTATGGGATGGGATGCATTTGGTCTGCCAGCTGAAAATGCTGCAATCAAAAATAATGTACCACCGGCATCTTGGACAGACTCTAATGTTGCAGAGATGGGCGCGCAACTAAGAACCATGGGGTTTGCCTATGATTGGTCGCGTGAACTTGCAACCTGTAAACCAGATTATTACCGTTGGGAGCAGTGGTTCTTCCTGCGCTTGTTAGAAAAAGGATTGGTTTATCGTAAAAAAGCGACAGTAAATTGGGATCCAGTTGATAATACGGTGCTTGCGAATGAGCAGGTTGTTGATGGGCGTGGGTGGCGCTCGGGAGCATTGGTTGAACAACGTGAGATTGACCAATGGTTCTTGAAAATAACAGCTTACGCTGATGAGCTTTTAGAAGATGTTCGTCAACTAGAAAAGTGGCCACAGCAAGTGCGTACGATGCAGGAGAACTGGATTGGTCGCTCTAAAGGCGTGGAGCTAGAGTTTGGTTTGGTTGATGCTGAAACGAATGCCGAAACAAAGAATGAAGAAGTACTTTCTGTATTTACCACTCGACCAGATACCTTAATGGGTGTGACATATTTAGCTATTGCACCACAGCATCATTTGGCTGAGCGTGCGGCTGTTGAAAACTCGGAGTTAGCAGCATTCATAAAAGAATGTAAAAATATGAAAACCGCTGAAGCCGATATGGCAACGATGGAAAAGAAGGGTATTGATACAGGTTTGTATGCAATTCACCCTATTACAGGTAAAAAAATTCCAATATGGGTCGCTAATTTTGTATTAATGAGTTACGGCTCTGGTGCAGTGATGTCCGTGCCTGCACATGATATGCGTGATTGGGAATTTGCTAAGGCATACAAGTTGCCGATCATGCAAGTGATTACTTCTGCGAATGAAACGGTAGCAGCGAATCTAAATATTGATGAGGGCGCCTATACTGAACAGGGTGTATTAATTAATTCAGCCCAGTTTGATGGCTTGACTTCAGAAGAAGCAATGGATGCAATCGCTGACTTCCTGCAAGAAGAGAAAAAAGGTCGTAAGACAGTTAACTATCGTTTGCGTGATTGGGGTGTTTCTCGTCAACGCTACTGGGGTTGTCCAATTCCAATTATCTACTGTGATGATTGTGGTGCAGTACCTGTGCCTGATGAGGATTTACCTGTTGAGTTGCCAACGGATATTGTGTTTGATGAAAGTGGTGCTTCACCTATAAAGAAAATGCCTGAGTTTTATGAGACGCATTGTCCAACGTGCAATAAAGATGCAACTCGTGAGACAGATACATTTGATACCTTCTTTGAGTCCTCTTGGTATTACGCAAGGTACACGGGGCCAGATAATGATAAATCGATGCTGGATGAGCGTGCAGATTATTGGTTGCCAGTTGATCAGTATGTCGGTGGTATTGAGCATGCTGTATTACACCTCTTATATGCCCGATTCTTCAATAAATTAATGCGTGATGAGGGGTTGATTGAATGTGATGAGCCTTTTACTAATTTATTAACACAGGGAATGGTACTTGCTGACACCTATTATATTGAGGGTGAAAGTGGGAGGCAGGAATGGATTGCTCCCAAAGATGTAGAAATTGAACGTAACGCGAAAGGTAAAATACTTAGTTACAAGGACAGTCAAGGTCGTGAAGTGATTTCCTCTGGCATGAGTAAAATGTCGAAATCAAAAAATAATGGCGTTGATCCGCAGGAGTTAATTGAAAAATTTGGCGCGGATACTCTGCGTGTATTTTCAATGTTTGCTGCACCGCCCGATCAGAGTATGGAATGGTCAGATTCAGGCGTTGAAGGAGCAAATCGCTTTATTAAGCGCCTGTGGCGACAGGTTTATGTGCACTTGGAGAACCGTCCATTAACAGATCTTGATAGTAGTAATCTAAGTGATGTACAGCAGGAAATGCGTCGTAAGACATACAATACCTTACAAAAGGTAACAGATGATATGTCGCGCCGTTTTACATTTAATACTGCGATTGCGGCAAACATGGAGTTGCTGAATGACTTATTTAAATTTCATGAAGACAGTGATCAGGGGCGTGCGGTCAGGCAAGAAACACTTGAACTCATAGTGCTAATGCTCTCACCAATTATGCCGCATGTATGTCAGAAGTTGTGGGAGATTTTGGGTAAAGAAAGTGTGTTGATGAATGAGTCTTGGCCAGAAATAGATGATGCTGCCTTGGAGCAAAGCAAAATCCAGATGATGATCCAAATCAATGGAAAATTGCGTGGTAAAGTTGACGTTACGGTTGATGCAAGTGATGATGATGTAAAAAAATTGGCAATGGATAATGAAAATGTCAAAGGGTTTCTTGAAGATTTAACTGTACGTAAAGTGATCGTGGTTAAGGGTCGCCTCATAAATATTGTGGCTAATTAGATAAATATGAATACATCATTTGTTAGAATGTCATCTGATGTTTTCCTGCAGAGGAATTATGTAGTATTTTGGGCTTTGCTTGGTTTCTTTATACTGTTCGTGTCTATGTTGCAGGGCTGTAGTAGTAATGGTTTTCATTTGCGAAAAAGTGTTGAACTACCTTCTCAGTATCAGACAATACTATTGGAAAATACATCTATTGCTAGTGATTTCAGGGATGTGTTCGAAGAAGTTTTGGAAGATGCGGGTGGGAGTCTTGTAGTCGAGGGTAGTAGGGCCTCTGTTGCCAGAAGTATTATTCGTCTAAAAGACTTTAAGCAGGGAAAACGCGTTGTTGCCTATACTAGTGAACGAAAAGTTAGAGAATATTTGTTATATCTTAAGTTCAATTATGAAATTGTCGTTACTGATGGAGATATTACCAAAGATGGAAAGGCAAGAAAGTTGCCAGTACGTCGAATTAATATAGATAAATCTTATCTTTATGATCCAGATTATGCCCTGGGTAAAGCAGAGGAAGAAAAATTAGTAAAGGAGGGCTTATATCGAGAGGCTTCTCGTTTAATTTTGTTACATTTGCAGTACTCAAAGTAAGGCTGGATTCAGTATTGAGGTGTGATAATTTACTCCGTTGTCTTGTTACGCAGTTAGTTTAGTGAAAACTCTTAATCTTTTGTATCCTTTGATAAGGGGAATAGAGGGTGGTTGAGTAACAGTAATTTAAATGTGTGATTAGTGTAGCTAGATTGATAGATTAATTAAGTGGGTGTGGATAAGCTTGTTAATGTGGTCATTGCAGTTGTTTAAATCTGATTGTTTGATTTAGAAAGCTTGTGAATCATTTTTAATAACGATAGAATCCCCCACCTTGATTTTTGAATAGTAGTTTTTGCTTTTATAGTAAAGTTAGTCTTTTGTGGAGACTATTATTTAAAACATTGCAGGCGCGTAGCTCAGTTGGTTAGAGCATCGTCATGACATGGCGAGGGTCCTCGGTTCGAGTCCGAGCGTGCCTACCAAACATTGTTTTATATTTTTTGTTAACTAATTATAAGCATGTGGCCTCTCGTAAGGGTCACCACTGGGGAAAAAATGCCAACAATTACTTTGCCAGACGGCAGTCAGCGTTCATTCGATAACGCAGTATCCATTTTAGATGTAGCAGCAGATATTGGTCCAGGTTTGGCGAAGGCCACCCTTGCAGGTGCTATTGATGGAAAGGAATATGATGCCAGTCATATAATTGATGATGATGTGTCATTAAGTATTATTACAATCAATAGTAAAGAGGGCGTGGATATTATTCGTCACTCTTCAGCACATTTGATGGCTCAGGCGGTTAAGCAATTATTTCCTGATGCGCAGGTTACTATTGGTCCCGTGATCGAAGATGGTTTTTTTTACGACTTTTCTTATGAGCGTGCTTTTACGCCGGAAGATGTTGATGCTATAGAAAAGCGTATGCAAGAATTGATAAAGCAAGATATTCCTGTCGAGCGTAGTGTGATGTCTCGTGATGAGGCTGTTAAATTTTTCCGTGATATGGGTGAAACTTACAAAGCTGAAATCATTGAAGGCATCCCATCGGATGAAGATTTGTCATTGTATAAGCAAGGCGATTTTATCGATCTTTGCCGTGGTCCGCATGTCCCTAGTACCGGGAAGATTCCAGCTGTTAAGTTGACTAAGCTTGCAGGTGCTTATTGGCGTGGCGATTCAAATAATGAGATGCTGCAGCGTATTTATGGGACAGCATGGGAAAATAAAAAAGCACTTAAAGCCTATTTGCATCGTGTAGAAGAGGCAGAGAAACGCGATCATAGAAAGATTGCACGTAAACTTGATTTGTTTCATATTCAAGATGAGGCTCCCGGGCAAATTTTCTGGCATGACAAAGGCTGGACAATTTATCAGGTAATTTCTCAGTATATGCGAGATCAGCAGCGGTTGCGTGACTATAAAGAAGTGAATACGCCAGAGTTGGTTGATTTTTCTTTGTGGGAGCGCTCTGGTCATGCTGCAAAATATAGTGAAGATATGTTTTCACTAGAGTCTGATGGTCGTCAGTTTGCACTTAAGCCAATGAACTGTCCCTGTCATGTGCAAATATTTAATCAGGGTCTAAAAAGTTACCGTGATCTTCCGCTAAGAATTGCCGAGTTTGGTTCTTGTCATCGTAATGAAATGTCAGGTGCTTTACATGGGTTAATGCGTGTACGTGGATTCGTGCAAGATGATGGTCATATTTTCTGTACTGAAGATCAAATTCAGTCAGAAGTTGCCGACTTCATTGGCTTCTTGCATGATGTTTATCGAGACTTTGGGTTTGATGATGTTATCTATCGCCTATCAACTCGACCAGAAAATAGAGTGGGTAGTGAAGAAGATTGGGATAAGGCAGAAAAAGCCCTGGCTGATGCTCTAGATGCGCAAAGTTTAGAGTGGGAGGAGTTGCCTGGTGAAGGTGCTTTTTATGGGCCAAAAATTGAATTCTCTCTAAAAGATAGTATTGGTCGTGTGTGGCAACTAGGAACCATACAGGTAGATTTTTCTATGCCTGCACGTCTTGATGCAGAATATGTGGCAGAAGATGGGTCGCGCAAAATACCTGTGATGTTGCATCGTGCAATTTTAGGTTCTTTCGAGCGATTTATTGGAATATTGATTGAGCATCATGAAGGTAAATTCCCTCTTTGGCTGTCTCCTGTTCAAGCTGTAATTATGAATATTACGGATAAACAGTCGGAATTTGTGAAAAATGTAGAAAATACCTTGAAAAAAAGCGGTATTAGAGCTGTTTCAGACTTGAGAAATGAGAAGATAGGCTTTAAAATTCGCGAGCACACGCTCCAACGTATCCCCTATCTTTTAGTCGTGGGTGATCGCGAAGTGGAGACTAACTCAGTTGCAGTGCGTACTCTATCAGGGGAAGATCTTGGTAGTTTACCTCTTGATGAGTTAATAGAGCGCATAACAAAAGAAAATGCTAGTTGTGGATTGTCTGAATAGTATTTACTTAAATTAGATATAAAAGTGGTTTTTAACCATTCAATATTGTCAAATATTTTAATCAAGTACATAGAGGAAGAATAATATCGCTAAACCAAAGAAAAACCGGATCAATGATGAAATAAACTTGCCTGAGGTTAGGCTCATTGACAAGGATGGCGAGAATGTGGGTGTTGTGAAAATAGATGCAGCAATGGAAATGGCTGCGGCGGATTCGCTTGATTTGGTAGAAATCGTTCCAAATGCGACTCCATCTGTTTGTCGCATTATGGATTACGGAAAATTTAAGTTTTCTCAAAGTAAGCAAAAAGGCGTAAACAAAAAGAAACAAAAGAAGACTCAGGTTAAAGAAATTAAGATGCGACCGGGTACAGATATTGGTGATTACAATATCAAATTAAAAAAACTGACAGAGTTTCTTCAAGAGGGCGACAAGACCAAAGTCACTATCCGTTTTAAAGGTCGTGAAATGGCTCATCGTGAATTAGGTATGGAAATGCTTAAGCGTGTTGAGAAAGATTTAGAAGAGTATGGAACGGTTGAGCAGTTCCCAAAAATGGAAGGTCGCCAGATGATTATGGTGATAGGTCCAATTAAGAAAGAAAAAGGTCAGGCTTAGTTTTAAGTTATTATCGTTTTTTATAGTTATAAACTAAGAAATACTAAGAATTTATATCATTCCTTAAGGAGAGGCACTCTTATAGGAATGTTCACTCAGCATAGTTTTTTCACATTGTTTGAATGTGTATGAAACTATGACCAATTATGGAGAGTTAAGATGCCTAAAATGAAAACAAATAGCGGTGCTGCAAAGCGTTTCCGCAAGCGTGCTAATGGTACGTTCAAGTGTAAGCAGTCTCACCTGCGCCACATCCTTACTAAAAAAAGTAGCAAGCGTAAGCGTCATTTACGAGCTGGTGATGTCGTCGAAAAAGTCGATACCCCAATGGTTCGCAGAATGCTTCCGTACGTTTGATTGATAAAAGTTGAGGATATAAAAAATGGCTAGAGTAAAACGTGGCGTTACAGCACGCGCGAAACATAAAAAAGTATTAAAGAAAGCAAAAGGTTATTATGGTGCACGAAGTAGGGTTTATCGTGTAGCGAATCAAGCAGTTACTAAAGCGGGTCAATATGCATACCGTGACCGTCGCCAAAAGAAGCGCCAATTTCGTAGTTTATGGATAGTACGTATCAATGCGGCAGCTCGTATGTTTGATATGTCTTACAGCGTATTTATGAATGGGCTGAAGAAGGCAGAAATTGAAGTAGATCGTAAAATGTTAGCTGATTTAGCTGTACACGATATTGATGCTTTTGGACAGTTAGCTGAGAAGGCAAAAGCTGCCCTAGCTTAGTTTACTGTTTCGTCTAGTTCTTACTTTTAGCAAAAAGCTAGCTGATGTAGTGAATAGACGAATTAAAGGATGTAAATCAAAGCGAGGAAAGGTTTCTGCCTTCCCTCGCTTTTTTTGTGCTAGTTGTTTTCATTGAACTTGCGTGAAAAGTGTTTAAAGTCGAGATATGTTTCTTAAGTAGCTAATATATAAAGAGAATTATGTTTAAGTTGTAAGTCTGAAAGAGAAACTTGAATAATTCTCCGATCATTGGAGCCCTCGTATTATTTCTGAATTTAACGGGTACGACTATCATGGTGGCAGAAATTGAAGGGGAGTATCATTGGCATTCGCACGAAGATACCGATGATTTCTTCATGGTTTTGTCTGGAGAGATAAGATGTGGTTGTGGGCTCAGGTGAGCTTTTGTTATGCCAAGGGGCGTTGAGCATCAACCTGCTTGTGAAAAAAGAGGTCCATATTCTGATTGAAACATCTGGAGCACCTAATTCTGGTGATGTACGTACGGCTGCACCAAGGCAGATTGTTTGAATGTTTTGTGGTATTTGATTAAAAAAAGATTTTCTATCATAGTGATATAAAGCCAACAAATTATGGAGATTTTAAGTGGATAAGCTGACTGAACTTATGCAACAGGCAAGGCAACAGCTTGATGCAGCAACTGACCTTGCCGCGCTTGATGACGTCCGTGTACGTTATCTGGGGAAAAAAGGCTTAATCACAGGTCAGTTGAAACAGCTGGGACAGTTGCCACCAGAGCAACGGCGTGAGGCAGGTCAGGAAATTAATAAGGCCAAGCAGGCCCTAATCGAATTAATTAACCAGAGTAAGGAAACGCTAGAAACTGAAGCCTTGAACAAGCGTCTTGCCAGCGAAAGTGTGGATGTCACCTTACCTGGTCGCCAAATGGGTGAGGGTAGTTTGCATCCCGTAACCCGCACGGCTAAACGTATTGAAGAAATTTTTATGCAGTTAGGTTTTGGTGTTGAAGTGGGTCCTGAGATTGAAGATGACTACCACAATTTTACGGCATTAAATATTCCTGATCATCACCCTTCCCGTGCATCACATGATACGTTTTATTTTGGTGATGGTACGCTATTAAGAACGCATACTTCACCTGTACAAATTCGTACCATGGAGAATCAGAAACCACCATTGCGTATTATTGCTCCAGGTCGAGTATATCGCTGTGATTCGGATGTGACTCATAGTCCAATGTTCCATCAGGTAGAAGGTTTGATGGTAGATAAAGATGTTACCTTTTCGGATCTTAAAGGTATTTTAGAAGCATTCTTTAAGGCATTTTTTGAAGTAGAAGACTTGCCTACTCGATTTAGGCCTCATTATTTTCCGTTTACAGAGCCTTCGGCTGAAACAGATATTCAGTGTGTTTTATGCAGTGGTAGCGGCTGTCGTATTTGTAGTAATACAGGTTGGATTGAGGTAATGGGGTGTGGCATGGTGAATCCTGAAGTATTCCGCCATGTAGGGATTGATCCAGAAGAATATACAGGGTTTGCATTTGGTTTCGGAATTGATCGTTTGGCCATGCTGCGATATGGCATTGATGATTTACGTAAGTTGTTTGATAACGATGTACGTTTCTTAAAGCAGTTTGCGTGAGGTTAATATAATCATATGAAAGTAAGTGAAAATTGGTTGCGTGAGTGGGTAGAACTTGATGCAACAACAGAAGAGATTGCTCATCAGCTTATTATGTCGGGAACAGAGTTGGATGGGATTGATCCTGTTGCTTCTGCTTTTACCGATGTGAGAGTAGGGCAGATAAAAAGTATCGAACAGCATCCTGATGCTGATCGTTTACGTGTTTGCCAAGTTGATATTGGAGAAGACGAATTATTGCAGATAGTGACAAATGCCACTGTTGTATTGGAGCAGAAAGTGCCAGTGGCGATGATTGGAGCGGTACTTCCCAGCTCTGAAGCAGGTGTAAAGCCCCTTAAAATAAAGAAAGGAAAATTACGTGGTGTTGTGTCACAGGGTATGTTTTGTGGTTCTGAAACGCTTGGAATGGGGGAGTCTGGTGAAGGCTTATTAGCTATTCCTGATAATGCTGAGTTGGGTAAGAACTTAAGAGAGGTACTTGATTTAGATGATGTAGTTCTTGATTTAGATGCTACCCCAAATCGTGCCGATCTATTGTGCGTAGCAGGTATCGCCCGAGAGTTAGGCGTAATCATGCAAAAGCCTGTTACTGAAGTGGCAGTTAAAACAGCTTCGTTGGATCATGAACAATCTTTCCCTGTGAAAATTACCTCAGATGATTTGTGTCAGCGCTATGTTGGTAGAATTATTCATAATGTAGATGTAACGGTTAAGACACCTGACTGGATTATTGAAAAGCTACAGCGTTCCGGTATTCGTAGCCTTGGGCCAGTTGTTGATATTACAAATTATGTCATGCTTGAGCTTGGACAACCTATGCATGGTTTTGATTTTGATAAGCTTAGCGGCGGCATTGAGGTTCGAAATGCTGTTGAGGGTGAAAAATTAACACTGCTAGATGGAAAAGAAGTTTCTTTAAGTGCCGATACAATGGTAATAGCCGATGAAGAAAAAGCACTTGCGCTTGCAGGAATTATGGGCGGTGAGGATAGTTCTGTTACCGATCAAACAAAAAGTATTTATCTGGAAAGTGCTTACTTTGTTCCTGAAAAAATTATGGGAAAGTCTCGCAAATATGGACTACATACAGATTCATCTCATCGTTTTGAAAGAGGTGTATCTCCTGATTTGCAGGTTAAGGCAATTGAGCGCGCAACTGAGTTAATCACTGCTATTTGTGGTGGCGAAGTAGGACCATTTAATGATGTCAGTACCACAAATGATTTACAGCAACGCGATAGCATATATTTTGAGCGCAGACGTATCAAACGACATCTTGGTATAGAGATTGATGATACACGTATTAAAGATATTCTTGCACGTTTAGGCTGCGAGGTTGAGGCTGTTGAAAATGGTTGGACAATTACTCCGCCCGTTTTTCGTTTTGATTTGTCTACGCCAGAAGACTTTGTTGAGGAAGTGGCTCGTATCTATGGCTACGATAATATTCCAGCTCGTCTACGTCCTATGGAACCCTGCATTGCGAGAAAAGAAGAAACACTGATTGATGAGCATACATGGCGTAATATCCTTGTTTCCAGAGGTTATCAGGAAGCAATCACTTATAGCTTTGTACCACCGGAGGTTGAATCTTTATTAAGCCCTGATCAAGAACAAATAACCCTTTCTAACCCAATTTCAGAAGAGCTGTCCGTCATGCGTAGCACTTTATGGTCTGGGTTAATTCCCGCACTTGATAAGAATGTGAAGCGTCAACAGTCGCGTGTGCGTTTCTTTGAAACGGGTTTAAGTTTCTTAAAAACGACCGAGGGTTTAACGCAGAGAAAGAAACTTGCAGGTGCTATCACTGGTAATGTGTATCCAGAGCAATGGAATGCAGACTCTAGAAATGTAGATTTCTTTGACTTAAAAGGTGATGTTGAAGCTCTGCTGAGGGAAGCAACAGGTCAGGTTTTTGAATTTATAAAGTCAGACCATCCGTCATTACATCCAGGACAGTCTGCTAATATTGTTTCCAATGGTCAGGTTGTCGGCGTATGTGGCGCATTACATCCAGCGGTTGAAAAGAAGCTAGACTTGGATCAGCAAGTATTTGTTTTTGAATTGGATGTGGATAATATCTCAAAGAAACAATTGCCTGAATATAGTAAACTCTCGCCTTATCCTTCAGTACGCAGAGATCTTGCGCTATTGGTTAATAAGGATGTCGAATATTCAACAGTTTCTAATTTATTGAATAAATTGAATATTGATCAATTAGTGGATAATTTCGTATTTGATGTTTACTCTGGGGAAAATGTAGATGCCAGTCAAAAAAGTCTTGCTTTAGGCTTGATTTTTCAGGATTTTTCTCGCACCCTAGAAGAGCAAGAAATCAGTACCCATATAGATAAAATTATGGATACATTAAAAACCCACGCAGGGGCGGTATTAAGATAATAAAAGGGATGACAACAGAGCTTGTTTTCTCCTTTGTTAAACTTGGAAAATACGTTCGTTGTTATCTAGAGAAGGAGAAGTTATGACATTGACGAAAGCAGGCATGGTTGAGCATCTGTTTGATGAGTTGGGACTAAATAAACGAGAAGCTAAAGAACTTGTAGAGATGTTTTTTGAAGAAATTAGAACCGCTTTGGAAGAAGGACAAAATATAAAGTTATCAGGTTTTGGAAACTTCATGTTGCGTGACAAAGCCCAACGACCCGGAAGAAACCCCAAGTCGGGTGAAGCAATACCAGTCAGCGCACGTCGTGTTGTTACTTTCCGCCCCGGTCAAAAATTAAAACAAAGAGTAGAAAAGTATGCTGGAAGCATCCAACAATAAAGAACTGCCTGCAATACCCAGTAAACGGTATTTCACAATAGGGGAAGTCGGGAACCTTTGTGGTGTTAAGGCGCATGTCTTACGCTATTGGGAGCAAGAATTCCCTAATTTAAAGCCAATGAAGCGCCGTGGTAATCGTCGTTATTATCAGCGTGATGATGTGCTTTTAATTCGTCAGATTCGGAGTCTTTTGCACGAGCAGGGTTACACTATTAATGGTGCACGCCAAAAACTTTCTGGCGTGGAAGCAGACGATGATAGCGCGAAAGCAAATCAGCTGTCTCGCCAGATAATTACAGAGCTAGAAGATATTCTAAGAATACTTAAGTCATAGAAGGCTGGTGATTAAATATTTTTTATCTATTGTCATTATTGATAACTTATTGATAAATAAATAAAAGATACTTCTTCTTTATCTTTATAGGGAGGGGTCTTTGCACAATTTGCACAAAGGTCTTTTAATATCAACCTTACATTGATGAATTAAATGAAGGCTTTGCAAAACCACCTGTACGAGCCAACTTCTGCGTTGTGCGGTGCTCGAAATGCTCATTTACTCCGTGTAAACTCCGCTTTCTGCGCTCCGTGCGCCTTGAAATTGACACGCTCGGCAGGTTTATCAAAGCCTTCTAAATATTAGTACGTCGCCAGATTGTATCTGTCCCTTTATCTTCCAGGGAAACATTCTGTGCTTGTAACTCATCACGAATTTTATCGGCAAGTGCCCAGTCTTTATTTGCTTTTGCATCTAGTCTTTGTTGAATGAGTGCATCAATATCATCGTCACTGATACCATCAGCACCAGCATTACCTTTAAACCAATCTTCAATATCACCTGTTAATAGACCTAACTCAGCAGTCAGCTTGATCAGGGTTTGTCCTAAGTGAATGGCCTCCATATTATCTTCGGCTTGCCGAGCACGATTAATATCACGTGCTAAATCAAACAGTACCGCAAGTGCCTCAGGCGTGTTGAAGTCATCATCCATCGCTTCTTCAAAACGTTCTTCATAGCTAGATTTAGCGTGCTTGTTTGTTTTATTACTAGAAAGGTTAAGACCACGTAGTGCCGTGTAAAATCTATCAAGTGCTGTATGAGCCGCATCTAATTGTTCGGTACTATAGTTAAGTGGGCTGCGATATTGGCTGGTCAGCATAAAGTAACGAATCACTTCTGCCTTATAGTCTTTCAAAATATCACGTATGGTGAAGAAATTATTTAAAGACTTAGACATCTTCTCTTCATCAATACGTATAAAGCCATTGTGCATCCAGTAATTGGCGAAATTCTCACCCGTACAGGCCTCTGATTGGGCAATTTCATTTTCATGGTGCGGAAACTGTAAATCATGCCCACCACCATGAATATCAAAATGGTTACCCAGTATTTGGGTCGACATTGCTGAACATTCAATATGCCATCCGGGGCGGCCTTTTCCCCAAGGCGAATCCCAATAAGGCTCATCTGGTTTAGCACATTTCCATAAGACAAAATCTAATGGATCTTGTTTATCAGTATTTACCGCGATACGTTCGCCAGCTCTTAAATCATCTGGGTTTCTGCCAGACAGTTTGCCGTATTCTTTAAATTTTGAAACAGAGTAATAAACATCTGTACAGCCATTTTTAGACGCCCCTTGATATGCGTACCCCTTATCGATAAGGGTGGTGATCATATCAATGATAGCTTCAATATTGTCCGTAGCTTTTGGCTCGAAAGTGGGGGGGTGGATTCCCAAGGCCTTTTCATCTTCGTGCATGGCATCAATAAAATGTTCTGTTAATTGACTAAATTCTTCGCCATTTTCATTGGCACGTTGAATGATTTTGTCATCAATATCAGTAATATTGCGCACATAAGTCACATCATAGCCTTTGGCAATAAGGTAACGATAAACAACGTCAAACACCACCATAACGCGTGCATGACCTAGGTGACAGTAGTCGTAAACAGTCATCCCACATACATACATATTGATTTTATTCTCTGTAATGGGGGTAAAAACTTCTTTTTGATTGCTTAGACTATTATAAATTTTTAACATTTTTGAATTCTTATAGGATCAGTTATGAAGGTTATTTAAGGGATTCTAATCAGCTTTTCTAATGATACTCAAACTCTTATAAAGTTTTCTTGGGTTTAATTAGCGCTTTCTTAAGTACGAGCAATGGTAGCAGAAGTACATTAATTCCGCTATGATTCGGCTTTTGAAATTGCTTAAAGGCGTATAAGAAATGACCAATATTTTTAGACCTAATCAATTAGTCATCCTGTTATTTTCGTTCTTTTTTTTAATATCTGGTTGTAATGCAACAGAATCAGTGACAGAAAAAGCAGCTAAACAAAACGTTAATACAAAAGTTAAAGAGCAATCGACAAAAACTACCCCTGTTGAAACTAAAAAATCTGGAGAGAAGATGTCCTCGAACCCAAAAATTAAATTAGAAACAAGTAAAGGCACAATCGTACTTGAGCTTGATGCTGAAAAAGCACCTAAATCAAGTGAGAACTTTGTCAATTATGTTAATGATGGTTTTTATGATGGATTAATATTCCACCGTGTTATTCCTAATTTCATGATTCAGGGTGGTGGAATGAACCCTGATATGAGCGAAAAAGGAAACAAAACACCGATTCAAAATGAAGCCAATAACGGCCTTAAAAATGATCGTGGCACGATTGCGATGGCGCGTACAAATGATCCACACTCCGCAACATCACAATTCTTTATTAACCTTAAAGATAATGACTTCTTAAACCACACCAGTGAATCACCCGCAGGTTGGGGGTACGCCGTATTTGGTAAAGTAGTAGAAGGACTAGATGTTGTAGATGACATCGCTACGGTAAAAACAGGAAATCACGGACATCATGGCGATGTACCTTTAGAGCCTGTGACTATCATTAAAGCTACAGTAGTAAAATAAGTTTTACCATTGACTCCTCACTTTCTCGTGAGGAGTCAATGTACTTTTATTCGCAATGAATAAAACCTATTTCATCTCAGATCTACATTTAGATTCCTCACATCCCCATTTATATAAGCTATTTTACGAATTTATCCAAAAAATTAGAAATGATGCCGAGGCATTATATATTCTGGGTGACTTATTTGAATTTTGGATAGGGGATGACATCATTGATTTACCCATCGGTAAACCCTATCTACCAATCATTGAGCAATTGCGCTCACTATCAGATGCCGGTACTAAAATATATTTTATCCAGGGAAACAGAGACTTCCTGCTTGGTCAGACATTTATGGAGAGAATAGGGGGAAAACTTTTGCCTGATGAAACCGTAATCGACCTTTATGGAACCCCAGCCTTAATAATGCATGGTGATACACTATGTACCGATGACAAAGCCTACCAACGCATGAGAAAACTATTTCATATAAAGCTAATACAGAAAATATACCTTTCAATGAGCCCCGAAAAACGCAATCAAAAAGCCAGTGAGATACGCAAAAAAACCAGCCAAAAAACCAAACAGAAAGAATACAGCATCCTCGATGTAAATCAGCAAACCGTAGAAAAAGCCCTTATAAGTAGGGGGGTGGCATTGCTCATACACGGACACACACATCGCCCCGCAACACATGAATTTGAAGTTGAAGGCAAGACGATGAAACGTATTGTACTGGGGGATTGGGGGAATGATGTTAGCTGGCTTAAATGTACTAAAGCTAGTCAAACGTTGTATTATTAAGCTTAGCTATTTTGACCCTTGGATTCATATTGATTATCCCTACGGGCTGGCCATTTTTCTTATCGATAGCAAATACAACCTCTTTTCTGTTGTTACCGCTAATTGGGAAAAAGGCATAATCTGATACATGCCCTCCATATTTATGAATGAATTGTTTTAGTTTCGATTGATTTTCGCCAGAACTAAAAAGTAATGATTGATTCAGTTGCTTAGCCAGTATTTTTTCAAGAGATTGAAAATAAGGTTGATATAAATCAGTACGTTGCTCAATATCAGGTTCACCAAATAAATCCACACCTAGCATAAAAAGTAATTTGTCAGAACTATTATTAGGTAACTCTGAATAAGCCATTTTAGGCTTGGTAAAAAAGGAGGTTTCAAGCGCTTTAAACTGTACATTTACAGGCGAGGCATAACTCACATTAACCAGTTTAAAGCCATCATTCGCAAAAACATTATAGGCAGGATGTTTCAGATACAACGCATAAGCACCATAAACAAAAGCCGCTATTTGGATGCCAAGTAACACATTGATATCAAAAGTCAGGTGCTTTTTATCTTTTCGGTAAACAATAAAAACAAGCAAAGGCCCCAAGACAATATCAACAAAAATCAGCATAAAAGCTGTTTTATAAAACCCGCCTAATAATGCGTAAGAATGGGGAAACCAGATAAAATAAGCAAAAATCAGAAACAATAAAATAATTGCCTGACTAATATAAAGATTGCGTAAAGCAATTTTTGCTCGCATTGTACATACTCCCCAGACTATAACTATAGAAGTCCTAGAGAGTATGCCATAAAAATCTGATGACTAAGGCTACTCAGATAAAAGGTTTAAATATTGGGGCTAATGAAGTGAAGCCTACACTGCAACATATATATTCCTAGTTTAATTCACATTAACTAGGAAGATGTTTGAAACTTGTACTTTATATTATGCCACTATAGACTAATCAGTAAACAAGGTATCAACTGCTCATTTTTTTACTAATTTCCAAGGGTCACTATTAATAGTAGCCACAGGCTGAGCAGATATTTTATCTAAAACGATAATAGCATCTTTTTTATTACTGTTGATAGGAAGAAAAGCAAACTTCTCTATGTTTCCTTCATGTTTTTTAATAAATGTTAGAAGTTCTTTGTCAGATTTAGAGCCCATTAAAATGACACTACTATCAAAACTTTTGTCTAAGATTTCACTAATATGATTATTGTACGGCTCATAGTATTCAATACGCTGATCTAAGTCTTTACCTCCCATCGCAGCGGTAATTGTTACTTCATTTCGTTTCTCTACATCTTCTGGCATTTTTGCAAAAGCAAGATTCGCAGTAGTTAGTTTAGATACATTAAATTCGTCATATTTGGCTTTTTCTGGTTCAGTATCTTTGGCACTGATAATAGTAAAACGATCAACAGTAAAAGTAATAAATACGGGATGAACTTGGTAAAGAGAATAGGCACCATATAAAAGTGCAGAAAGTTGAATTGTAGCAATAACAGATAGGTCAAATTTTAATGATTTTTTATTAGGTTGAAATACAATAAAAGTGAGCAGTGGACCTAATATAAGGTCAACAGAAATGAGAATTGTAGCAACTTCTTTAAAGTCAGAAATATTAATAAAAAGCTGAGGGAAAAAGAAGAAAAAAATACTACCAATAATTAAACTAACCAAGAGAAAACTGATCCCTAAATGAATAAATGATGCTTTAAGTTTATCTTTTAACATTCTAATTACCAGATTTATTTATATACATTAGATTCTACCAAAGTCATATTAATATTTGCTTAACAAAGAAGCCCCTCATTTGAGGGGCTTCTTCAATTCAAATAGAAATAATCTATTTACTTAAAATTAACGACAAGAAGCTGGAAGGTACTTGTTTATAATAGTAGTAGAAGCAGTACCACCATTTGCAGCATTTCTACAATCCCACTCAATACTACCAGCAGAGTTAGCATCTGAAAGTGCTGCATTACCAATTAATGGATTGAAAGCAAGCACATTAGCCGCCCCTAATTGAGGGATACCAGTACCTGTCACATCATATGTTACCTGTATTTCTCCAGCGGCACCAATTACTATACCTGCAATTTTATCAGTAATGATTGATGGTTGATCAGCAGCAACTTCAGCCGCATAGCGTGTAATACCAGCAATACCAGCATCACCAAACATATCTGCAACACCAACTTTAAATGCGCTACCTGCAATAACTCCTTCAGATACTTTTGAGCGAACCGTATAATCCTGATAAGCTGGAAGCGCGATAGATGCCAAAATACCGATGATTGCTACAACAATCATTAATTCGATCAGTGTAAAACCTTTTTGTAGTTGCTTTTTCATTTTTAAATCTCCAAATTTTATTTTTATGATTAATACATTAATTAATGTAAGTAAGTTTTATTGTAACTGTTTCGTCTTATCTTACCGTTGTCATTTTACTTAACGAGGTCTTAATAAAAACTTAACAGCTTGAACAATATGTTCGCTAGTAGTATTGCATTTGCCGTGCCAAAAAAATAAAAAAATACCCTAACTTTATGATAGTTAAGTAAAAATTGGTTTTTATAAGGATTTTAATTAAATAAATAAACGTGTTATTTGTCAGTTTATTGTGTCACTTTATGACGTCAAGTCACCAAAACTGACAAGGCATACAGTTTATTTGTCACTTATTTAGGCTTTGATATAAGAAAATAGAAACTAAAGTAGCATTGAAACCAGGAATTATAGAAAAGCAGTTGTATACCTTCGCGCAAAGGTCTCTATTTGAATGAATAGTTTATTTGTTTTTCTTAGTCATATTCTGAATTTATTCAGATGAGTAGGCTGAGCCGAGAAACTACATTGTAGTTTTGATGTATTTAATCAATATCTATTAATAAGTGTGGTAGTGCTGATATTTAATTGTGTAAAAGCAGATAAGCCAACAAGAGAGTAGTTCTTATAAAAGCAGCACTAAATAGATTGTATAAATTTAACAGGTTTAGTTTAAAAAAATCGAATCTTCTATAAAAAAGCGCTTGAAAGCGGAAAACGGTAGTGTATACTAGCCGCCTTCTCGCAGTAGAGCGATATACTACTTATAGCTTTAACGTGAGAATAGCCTAAGGGGCGTTAGCTCAGTCGGTAGAGCAGTTGACTTTTAATCAATTGGTCGAGCGTTCGAATCGCTCACGCCCCACCATATTCCAGTAAGGCTTAGATTTTTCTAAGCCTTACTTAATATGCCTTAGATTTTTCTATAACTACCTTATAAATATCTTCCATATTATTTATTGCAATAATCCCTTTTTCGAATTTACACTATATTTCATTAAATGCCAATGTCTTAAATAGTTGTCGTGGTGTCTAGTGTTCGTTTTAAGTCTTTAATGTTTGTATGGACATAACCCACTGTTGTAGCAATGTTTGCATGCCCCAACAGTTTTTGAACTGACTTTAAATTCTCATTATTGTTTGCTAGTTCAGTTGCTAATTGATGTCTGAATCTTTTTGTACTAACTTGAATGCCAGACTTTTGAGATAGATTTCGAAAAAAACCTGATACTTGTTCGCGCGTCATTTCGGAACCTGAGTAGTTCAGGTTAAATAATGTTACATTAAAAACTTGTTTGTTATTTAGAATATTTTCTTCACTACCATAAATAGTTTCAAATTTAGATCTTAAAGCTTTTAAATCAAATAACAGTGATGAATGAATAGGTATGTCCCACTCTCTTTTGGTTTTACTATGTTGGGCTTTTAAAGATATAACTTCAGTTTTAAAATTTATGTCTCCCCATGTTAAGCCAATGAATTGTTTCAAGCGAATCCCACTGTAATAAAACATTTTAATCGTTAATATCCAGAACCAATATGGTGGAAACGGTTTTTCAGAAGAATTTAAAAACTCAATGAGTCGTCTAACATCAGACGGTTCTATACATTTATATTTTGTTTTATAAACTGCAACATTTCTAAATTTAACAAAAGGATTTTCTTCTAAAAATCCTTCATCATAAGCAAATCTAACCAGTGCTTTGATATGTCTAAAGTATGTGTTGCAGGAAGTAGGGGAGACTCTTGAGATAAGGCAGGCTTTCCACTTGTTTAAAACATCTTTATTAATTTTATGAAGGTTATTGATTCCAGTATCTTTTATAAATATTTTACTTATTTTCTCATAATTTAGCATAGACTCCTTATTAGGAGTCCTATCCAATTGATACAACGTAATAATAGAATCAAAAGTTAGAATATTTGTGTTGTCGTTAATTTTTTCTATCGTGCTCATTACTCGTCCTTGTAGTAAGATGAATCCTGATAGAACAATAATATTGTATATTAACTAAATGCTGACTTAATAGAATTTATTGATTGCAATTTATAAACAAAATATATTTATGGTAAAATTTATCTCACATAAAATCTATATGTGAATTTTTAGGGGGAAGTCTAATTTTAAGTTTCTCTTCAGTTTTTTTCATCATTTAAAGAATGTAGATTAAGCTGTTGAAAGTCACGTTGTACCTCTTTGTAATCAAGTTTGTATTTTGCAGCGTATACTCTAAAGATTTTTGGACTAACAAGAATTAAATCTTTATTTTCTCCGATTGTGTGAGTCATTGCTTGTTGCTGATTAATTGTTATAGAGCCATCTGAAATACCATTACTTAGCCAGTCAATAAAAGCGATACCATTACTGTTTTCAGCATAGTTGCTATTACTTGGTTCAATCTCTGTTGTATTTTCCATTATCTTATTATTGGATGGGGGTTTGGTATGTTCATGTTGAACTGGTGAAATATCTTTCTCACTTTTAGGGTCAGTTTTTTCAACAGGCTGTTCTAATCCAGGTGGTAAAGGCAAATCAAAATCTAAACTAGAGCTTTCTTCTGTTATTTCTCCTGTATTATCTGCCTTAGCAGGTCTTGAAATGTCATCTTTTTCTACAATAGTTTCACTGGTATTTTTCTCAGGCTTTTCCGTATCAATGGGTATAACAGAAATTTCATCTGAAGATGATGGCCATGCAGAAGGATCTTTCCACAATGTGTGAAGTGGAAAGCACAATAATGTAAATTGATTTTTCCAATTTCCAACTAAAACATTCATTTTCCAAACTGCAAGTTCATCATCTGTAGCTTTGATGATTTCATGTTGTGTAAATTCATCCATAATACGTGCATTATCTGAAGGAATGCCTGTCTGTCCTTCTTCGCGCATGTG
>PDWI01003031.1_pt1 | contig 24381 bp, 22 predicted proteins | sample 1430891 | NCBI WGS metagenome assembly PDWI01 (sample SAMN01162508, study PRJNA174530) | Oral metagenome, whole genome shotgun sequencing project. | biome: Marine environment; feature: Marine mammal; material: Swab sample of the gingival sulcus; isolation source: swab sample of gingival sulcus... | reverse complement strand
TCTAGTTAAGAAATTTTCCAAATTTTTCTCATATAAAGTTTTGTTTTTTGGGTATTTTTGTATCAATGCTTTAGCTATCGTTTTGGCTTGAAGTTGAACCAAGACGGGATCTAACCAAATATGTGGATCTGCACCTTTTTTATGATGGTGCACTTTTGTTTTATTTTTTTTATGGTTTGAATGTTTTTCTTTATGATGGTGAGCTTTCATGTGAAGTTTTTTTATGCCTTTATCTGTGTGAACGATAGTAAGTTTAGGGAAAATTTGTTTAAACTTCTCCACCCAAACTCTCTCATATGGAACGCCAATAGCAAAGTACAAGTCACTTTTTTGTAACTCATTCATCTGTTTCGGTTTAGGTTCGTAAGTAGCAGGTGAGTTTCCCTTTTCAACTAAGGTGTTTATATTTAAAGTTTCACTTGAAATCTGCTCAACAAAGTATTTTTGTGGCAAAATACTAACACTTATAGTTGGCTTTGCGTATAGTGATACGCATAAAAGCATTAAAGATAAAAATATTTTTTTCATTTTATTCCTTGTTGTATAAATTTCGTTGGAATTGTACACAAATGCAACTTAGTTGCACCTTAATATAAAATTATGCTAAAAAATAGTAAAATACAAAAAGGCTAAAAATGAATGAAAAGATTATATCAATATTAAATAGTGCAAATTTAAAAATAACCGATGCAAGGTGTGCACTTTTAGGCGTATTATTGGAAAATAAAACGCCACAAAATTATGAACAGATAAAAAAGCAACTACCGTTTTCTATGGACAAAACAACTTTTTATCGCAATATGCAAACTTTCGAAAAAAAAGAAATTATTAATAAATTTGAATCAAAAGATAGGGTTTGGCATTATGAAATTGGCGCTGATACCCATGCTCATTTCATGTGTGAGGTGTGTTCAAAAATAGAGTGTCTTGAGTTAGAAATACCACAATCTTTAAAAACTTATAAGGTTTCAACCGTTACACTTAAAGGAAAATGTAAAGATTGCGCTGAAGAGAATTCTTAATAAATTTTTTTACCTGATTTATATAATCTTACTTCATCATTAAACATAAATTTTATTTATTGTTTATATATTTTTATGGCAAAATAAAAAAAATATGATAAAATTTCGCAAAAATTTTTAAAAGAGATATTAATGGATAAAAAATTTGCATCTCGTTGGGGATTTATACTTGCTTGTGTTGGTTCAGCCATTGGAATGGCGAATGTTTGGGGTTTTCCTTATAAGTTAGGAACAAATGGCGGAGGAGCATTTTTGCTCATTTATATATTTTTCATAGTTATATTTTCTTATGTTGGACTTTCGGCAGAATACGCCATAGGCAGACGTTCAAAAACAGGAACTTTAGGTTCGTATGAATATGCATGGAGTTCAAGGGGATTTAAAAAAATTGGAAGCTTTATGGGTTGGATTCCTCTTATTGGTTCACTTTGTATTGCTATTGGATATGCGGTTATTATAGCGTATATTTTAAAAGCGCTAGCCCAATCATTAAGTGGCTCTATTATGAGCGTAGATACAAACACTTGGTTTAAATCATTTGCTTTTGAGTCGTATAGTGTGGCGCCTTATCATTTTGTGGTTATTGTTGGGACGTTGATGACGATATTTTTTGGTGCAAAAAGTATTGAAAAGACAAATAAAATCATTATGCCGCTTTTTTTTATACTCTTTTTTATATTGCTCATAAAGGTTGCTACGCTAGAAGGTGCGTTTAAGGGGTATGAATTTTTATTTTATTTTGATTGGGAGAAGTTGAGTGAGCCTTTTGTATGGGTAAGCGCTATGGGTCAAGCCTTTTTTTCATTATCTATTACTGGTTCTGGTATGATTGTTTATGGTGCATATTTGTCAAAAAAAGAGGATATCGTAGGTTCAGCTAAAACAACAGGTTTTTTTGATACCGTAGCAGCATTAGTCGCAGCTTTAGTGATGATACCAGCGGTCTTTGCGTATGGATTAGACCCAAGTGCCGGTCCAGGGCTTTTATTTGTAACATTGCCAAAAATACTTCAAGATATGGTTATGGGTCAAGTGTTTGCTATTGTACTATTTACTGCGGTTATTTTTGGAGGTATAACCTCATTGCAAAATATGTTTGAAGTTGTTGTTGAATCATTTTTATACAAATTTCCAAACTTAAATCGAACTTTTTTACTTGTTGCGCTTTGTGTTGTCTGTTTTGGAGTTGGTGTAAATATGGAAGCTATTACAAGCTGGGGTCCGTGGATGGATTTTGTGGCAATTTATATCATACCGTTAGGAGCTTTAATAGGTGCCGTATCATGGTTTTGGATTCTTAAAAAGGATGAATTGCTTGATGAGATAAATATGGGAACTGAAAAAATACAAGGTAATATTTGGTATTTTATAGGTAGATATATCTATGTTCCTATGGCACTCACTCTTTGCGCGATAGCTTTAAGTATGAAGATAGCTTTTTAAAAAAGATTATAAATATTTCTCACATGTAAAAAAACATGTGAGAAATATATTGTTTATTTTTTAACTATATTTAAAATATCGCTTTCACAGGTTTTGGTTGAATTGTATTTTATAACTAAAGTTTCACCTCTTTTATACCATTCTATAAGTCCTTGTAGGTTGTCTAGTGGTGTTAAATTATTTTCATTATAATCGCTTTTATCAAGATAGATATTTTTGTGATGGGCAGGGTTGTCTAGAGTGAAAATAACCCAAAACCAAGCTAAGCATATAATAAAAACTAACCATCCAATTTGCATAACGCCGTAATTGTGCAAAAGATATCCACCAAGCAAACCAAAAAAGAAAGTTCCTGCATATCCAAACGCGTTAAAAACACCTAGACTTGCACCTTTTTTATGGATTTTTGAGTATTTACTTGCCATTGATTGCATGAGTGGTTCATGCATATTAAAACCTATGAAAAATACCATGATACCGGCTATAAACACTTCAACACTTTTTGCGTAACCTAAAAGTAAGTATCCTACCATAAAAAATACAATTCCAACCCCAAGCATCAGCTTTGATTGTCCCTTTTTTTCACCTAAAATCGCAGATGGTCCCATAGCGATAATCCCAAAAACCATAGCGGGTGCATAAGCTTTCCAAAGCTCTTGTTTTGCCCATCCAAATTCGTGATTGATAACGATTGGGATAACAAAAAATGCCAAAGTCATAAGCCCTTTTTGCAAAAAATTTGTGATATTCATGCGAGATAAATTTTTATCTTTCATAATTTCAACAAAACTCATTTTTTCATCATAGTTATGTTCAATTTTTGGTGGATTTTCAACTTTAAAATACAAAATAGCAATTCCAACTATACTTAAAAAAGCCGTTAGAAAAAATAGCCATTCAGTTCCATAATATCCACCGATAAGAGGTCCTATCATCATAGAAGCTGCAAATGCTAAAGCGATACTCGCACCCATAAAAGCCATCGCATGACCACGCTCTTCTTCTTTTACCATGTCGCTTACCATCGCCGTTCCCACAGCTCCCACAGCTCCGCTTCCTTGTAAAAAACGTCCTAAAATTAGCACATAAATATTATCGGCAAATCCACAAACCAAAGAGCCTAAGATGAAAATTCCAAAACCCAAATACATAGCTTTTTTTCGTCCGATTTTATCGGAAAGATTTCCAAAAGGAACTTGCAAAAACAGTTGAGTTAGCGCATAAGCACCTATCATGATGCCTACCAAAAATTTATTTGCCCCTTCTAAACTTAATGCATAAAGAGAAACCACGGGCAAGACCACAAATAGCCCTAAAAATCTCATAGATATAACAGAAACGATTGGAAAAACAGATTTTACTATCAATTTCAGCCCTTTTTGTATTTTTTGTGATTGTACAACAAAAAAGATAAATATTTAGTAAATTTTTATTTAAAAGTTTTTTATTGATAAGTTTATCGTCGTTTTAGTTTTTACATGTAAAAAAAATTAGAAAAGAGATTTGGGTTTTTCATTTCGCAAACTTTACCCTTCGCTTGCGTATTTTACGATATCTATGCCGTATTTTTCTCTTATTGAGCTTATTTTTTTGCTTAAATTTAACATTTTTTTATCCTCTTCATAGGTTAAAAGAGAGAAAGTTTTGTGGTGTTTTGGTGTTATAAAATTTGACGCATTGATGCTTATGTAGTGGATTTTTAGATAAGGATATATGTCAAGTTTTTTTATGCTTTGTTTTGTTAAATCAATCAAAAAACGTTCGCTAAAAAGTCTATCATGTGTTATAGAATATGAATTTTTAAGCCTGTTTTCAAAACGAAGTTTAAAATGAAACGTAGTGGGATTTAGGTTTAATTTTAAAATGGTAAAACTAAGGTATCTTGCAAGAATGCATCCACGTCTTTTTATTTCATCTCTATCCATTATCGCTTCAAAATTTCTACTCATTCCAACTACTTTTCTTGGATTTTTTGTTATTATTTGTTCATTGTCGATACCATTTATTTTTTTATACAAATCCTCACCCATTTTTCCGTAGCTCTTTAAAAGTTGTGGAGCATTTTGAAGTTCGCCTAAGGTGCGAATGCGATAATTTTTAAGTCTTTTACTTATTCTTCTCCCAATTCCTGCAAACTCATTTATAGGAATATCTTTTGTGAAAGTTTTTAAGTCTTTTTGAAAGACTACTTTTGTGCCATACGGTTTTGCTTTGTTTGTTGCCAATTTTGCTATCCATTTTGACTCGCTCGCTCCTATAGTAATGGGCAAATCAAAGATTTTCAATATATTTAATTGTAGATTTTTTATAAATTCTTCTACATTTTCATCTTTTATATATCCGTTTAAATCTCCAAAAAATTCGTCGATGGAGTATTGTTCAAGTACGGGAATTTGCCTTAAAAGATAGAGTTTTAATTTTTGCGAAAGAAGCTGATAAAAAAGATGGTCACTTGGAATTACATGTAAATTCTTACACATTCTTAAAGCCTCATTTAAAGGCGTTCCTGTCTTTATGCCCGTTGCTTTTGCTTCATAACTTTTGGCTATAACGATACCGCGAATTTTTCCATTTTTATCTATAAACTCTTTTTTCCAAAGATTTTTTATATCTTTTGTATCGTAGTTGTTTGCAAACTCAAAAATGGAGTTAAAAGCGCCAGTGTGACCCAAAAAGTGTTCACGTTTTTTATCTTTTGAAAATATCTTTTTATCGCTTCCTTTAGCCACAACCACGCACTTATTTTTTAAAAATGGGTATCTAGTTCTTTCAGCTGAAACAAAAAAACAGTCCAAATCAAGATGTATTTTCATAGGAGTATTTTAACTAATTTTATAAAAATATATCAAAAATATTTCATTTTGAAATATTTTATCTTTACATAGAAACCATTAAGATAAAAATTGCTAAAATTAAACATTAAAAGGAAGCTCATGACAAAATCAACCAATATCATGTTAATTTTATCATCTTTAATTGTCATTTTAGCTGGAATAAAAGTGGCAAACACCCTAGTGGCACCATTTTTACTTGCAGTTTTTATATCTTTTATCTCATCGCCTTTGCTTTTATGGCTAGAAAGAAGTTTGCATTTTCCTAGAATTTTATCATTTTTAATCGTTGTCATGTTGGTTATTGGGGTTTTGTTTGGCATTGGTGTTATTATATCTAGCTCATTGAATGGATTTTTAGAAAGCATTCCCATAGTTCAAGAAAAATTTGCTAAAATGGGTGGCGATATTGTAAAAAAGATGCAAGAATTTGGCATTTTAGAAGATGTGGAGGCATTGCCGCAAAGCTTTAATCCATCTCAAATCATAAGTAACATGGGGGTTTTGCTAAAATCCACAAGTAAAATACTATCTAACTCTTTTATGATATTTATTATGGTGTCATTTATGCTTTTTGAAGCACATAGTTTAAGAGAAAAGTTAAAAGCTATATCTATAAAAAGACCACAAACTTTAAAAACGGTAGAAAATTTCGCGACAACCTTAAATCAATATCTTGTGATAAAATCCCTCACAAGTTTTGCAACAGGGGCAATTATAGCCTTTTTACTTTCGTTGATGGATGTAAAGTACGCTCTTATTTGGGGAGTTGTTGCATTTTTATTAAATTTCATACCTACCATCGGCTCTATTTTAGCCGCAGTTCCAGCGATATTGGTAACGTTAGTTGAGAGTGATATGCTAACGGCATTTTGGGTATTTGTTGTGTTTTTAGTTACAAACCTTGCCATAGGAAGTTTTATAGAACCTAAGTTTTTAGGCAAAGGTTTGGGTCTTTCGACCTTAGTTGTATTTTTATCGCTCATTTTTTGGGGTTGGATGCTAGGAGTTATCGGTATGTTTTTGGCAGTTCCTTTAACGATGAGTGTGAAAATGGCACTAGATACAAATGAAAATACAAAATGGATAGGTCTGCTTTTAAGTGGATATAATGGTAAGGAGAATTAATGAAAATAGTTTTAGCATCATCAAATAATGACAAGATAAAAGAGATAAAAGCACATGTAAGCAGTTGGGATATTTTAGGTTTTGATGAAGTAACAAAACCCTTTGAGATAGAAGAAAATGGCGACACTTTTAAGCAAAATGCACTTATCAAATCAAAAACTTTATATGATTTTTTAAAAGATGAAAATTATATTGTCATGAGTGATGATAGTGGTCTTTGTGTGCCTCTTCTTGGCGGAAGCCCAGGGGTACATAGTGCAAGATATGCTGGTATAAATGCTGGATATAAGGCAAATACAGCAAAATTGGTTCAAACCTTAAAAGAAAAAGGCGTTAAAAAAACTCCAGCTTACTATACTACATGTATAGCACTATCGACAAAGTGGGGAGATTTTACAGTTCATGGATATATGCACGGATACGTTATAGATGAGCAAAGGGGCGATAAGGGTTTTGGATACGATCCAACTTTTATACCAAAGGGTGAAAATAGAACTTTAGGACAAATGGAAAAAGAGGAAAAATTAGCAATTTCACACCGAAGCAAGGCGTTGGATTTAGCGATAAAGATATTAAAAACATTACCAAAGGAATAGCATGAAAACAATTTTAATAATAGGAGCAGGCGGGGTAAGCCGAGTGGCAACAACAAAGTGTGCAATGAATAACAACACCTTTTCAAACATCATCTTAGCAAGTAGAACAAAAAGTAAATGTGAAAAAATAGCAAGCGAGATAAAAGAGCGTTTAGGAATTGAGATAAAGACAGATAGTGTTGATGCTGATAAGGTTGATGAAGTAGTGGCTTTAATCAAAAAATATAATCCACATGTGGTTTTAAATGTAGCACTTCCTTATCAGGATTTAGCTATCATGGATGCATGTATAAAGTGTGGGGTGCACTATGTTGATACAGCAAATTACGAACACCCAGATGAGGCAAAATTTGAATACAAACTCCAATGGGCAAGGGATGAGGAGTTTAGAAAAAGCGGTATTTTAGGACTTCTTGGTAGTGGATTTGACCCAGGTGTAACAAATGTTTTTTGCGCTTATGCACAACAATATCTCTTTGATGAGATAAATTATATCGATATCTTAGATTGTAATGCGGGAGATCACGGATATCCATTTGCTACCAATTTTAATCCAGAGATAAATTTGCGTGAAGTGAGTGCAAATGGAAGGTATTGGGAAGATGGACAATGGATAACCACAAAGCCTATGGAAATTATGATGAAGTGGGATTATCCTTGCGTTGGAACGTATGATAGTTATCTTTTATACCATGAAGAGATGGAAAGTTTAGTAAAGCATATTAAAGGTCTAAAACGAATACGCTTTTTTATGACCTTTGGACAAAGCTATCTAACTCACATGAATTGCTTGCAAAACGTTGGAATGCTTGGCATTGAGCCAGTTGAGCATAAGGGGCAAAAAATAGTACCGATGGAGTTTTTAAAAACCTTGCTTCCAGACCCAGCCACCTTAGGACCTCGCACAAAAGGCTATACAAATATCGGATGTGTGATAGAGGGCAAAAAAGATGGCAAGGCAAAAAAAGTTTATATCTACAATATCTGCAACCACGAAGAAACCTTTCATGAAACAGGAGCAAATGCAGTAAGCTATACAACAGGAGTTCCAGCAATGATAGGCTCTTTAATGATAGCAAGAGGCATTTGGAGCGGAAAAGGTGTATTTAATATGGAAGAGTTTGACGCAAAACCATTTATGGATGAGCTAAATCGCCAAGGACTTCCGTGGGAGATAATGGAGATGGGCGAAAATGAGAGTTTTGAGGTTAAATAGGTATTATATTATTAAGAACTAAAAAACTAAGTTGAAATTAAAATATGAAAGCTAAGAAGTAGCTTTCATATTTTTTATTTTGAAATTAGAAGTGATTTAAATTTAGGATCAGATAAAATTTCAAAATTTAATTTTTGTACTGCTAGTGGAAAACTTCTCTGCATTTCACTACATGCACTGTATGCTGTAAAACTTGATTCATAATTGTATCTAGTTTTTTTATTTAAACTTTTTCCATTAGAAGAGTTTAGAGTAACATCAAATTCCCAATAAGCATTGCCTAAAATAGTGCTTCCAAAAATATCGTTTAGGTTTCCTTCAATTACTATATTGGATTTTTGATCGTATAATCCTCCAAGTAAAAGTTCTTTTTTAAATGCTTTTTGAAAATATTTAGCAAAAGTTTCTCCCTTGGGTGTTCCTACTGGAGTTGCTAAACGGCACATTACTTTACTTTCATTTTTTCCAGAATCTGTAAAATCGCCTACTTTTACACCAGTATAATTCTTAGATATACTTTGTATCTGTAAGATATTTTCTGTTGAAGACGAATAATCATGTACTTTATTTGCACAACCACTAAATGATAAAACAGCAAGACAAGCCAAGCTTATGACTAATAACTTTTTTGTTTGCATAAATGTCCTTTATAAACTTAATTTATATAAGGATTGTATGCTGTTTAATTTTAAAAATCAATAAATTTCAAAAAATATTTAAAAAAGACAATAAATTAGATATAATTGCTAGAATAAAGGAAAGCATTGTGGAAAAAAAACATATCCTCATAACTGGATGCTCAACGGGCATCGGTTTATATATAGCAAAAGAGTTACATGCGAACAAAAACTATGAAGTGTATGCAACATGTAGAAGTCAAAAAGATGTGGATGAGCTTCAAAAACAAGGTATTTTCTCATGTAAGCTTGATTTGGATGATAGCGAAAGTATAAAAAGTGGACTTGATAAGGTTTTAGAAAAAAGCGGTGGTAAACTTGATGTGCTTTTTAATAATGGTGCTTATGGGCAAGCTGGAGCGGTTGAGGATTTGAGTCAAAAGGCACTTAAAGATCAATTTCAAACCAATGTTTTTGGAACCATTGAACTTACAAATCTTGTCATGAAAATATTTCGTAAACAAAATAGCGGACGAGTGATATTTAATTCATCTGTTTTAGGTTTTGCTGCGATGCTTTATCGTGGGGCTTATAATGCTAGTAAATACGCTATAGAGGGTTTTGCAGACACTATGCGTCAAGAGGTTATGGGAAGTGGGATAAGTGTGATATTGATAGAGCCCGGTCCCATAAGGAGTAAATTTAGGCAAACTGCTCATAAAAAGTTTTTAGAGCATATTGATATGGAAAATAGTTTTCACAAAAACACTTATGTGCAGGCTTTGAAACGTTTGGAAAGCAAAGAAGATACGCCGTTTACTTTGGGTGAAGATGCGGTTTATGAAGTATTTTTAAAGGCTATTGAAAGTGAAAATCCAAAGGCTAGATATATGGTTACGAAGCCCACTTTTATATTTTGGTATTTGAAGAAAATATTGCCAGTTTGGGTGTTGGATAAGTTGTTGTTTAAAGCTGGACAATAATTTTTTAGCAAAATTTCAAAGTAAAATTAGAACGAACTGCTGAATAAAAGAAACAAAAAAAGGTTTTAATCTAAAGTTCTTTTTGAATTTTTACATGTAAAAATGGAAGATAATATTTTACATGTAAATTATGTTATAATATCTTAAAAAATCAAGGTTTATTAAATGATAGAAAAACATTTAGATGAGGTTCAAACTCCTTGTTATGTTTATGAAGAAAAGAGGCTTGAAAAAAATCTTAAACTTTTAAAATATGTAAGTGAAAAAAGTGGAGTAAAAATACTTTTGGCATTAAAGGGTTTTGCTTTGCAAGATAGTTTTGATATGGTAAAAAAATATCTAAACGGTGCAAGTGCTAGTGGGCTATGGGAAGCAAAAATGTCAAGTAAAATTGGTAAAGAGGTGCATACTTTTTCACCTGCTTTTAAAGAAGAAGATATGGGAGAGATTTTAGAGTTAAGTTCACATGTGGTTTTTAACTCATTTTCCCAGTGGCAACGGTTTAAAGATATTGCATGTAAAAAAGTAAGTTGTGGCATAAGGGTAAACCCTCAAACCTCTTTTTCACCTGTAGAACTTTACAATCCTTGTGGGAAATTTAGCCGATTAGGCGTTACAAAAACAGAGTTTAAAAGTGAACTTCTAGACGGCATTGAAGGTTTACATGTGCACGCTCTTTGTGAACAAAATGCTGATGCTTTACGAGAAGTTATAAACTCATTTGAAGAAAAGTTTGGCAAATTTTTACCACGTCTAAAGTGGGTAAATTTTGGAGGAGGTCACCATATAACAAGGGCAGATTATGATGTGGATTTGCTTATTGAATTGCTTCAAAGATTTAAAATGCGTTATCCACATGTAGAAGTTTTTGTAGAGCCAAGTGAGGCTGTGGGCTGGCAAATTGGTACACTTGTTGCCTCTGTGGTAGATATAGTGAAAAATGAGATGGATATTGCAATTTTAGATATTTCAGCTGAAGCTCATATGCCTGATACTCTTGCTATGCCTTATCGTGCTGAAATAAGAGGCGCTAGTAAAGCCAATGAAAAATCTTACACGTATAGGTTGGGTGGAAATACTTGTTTAGCTGGTGATATAATGGGGGATTATAGTTTTGATAAGCCTTTACATGTAGGCGATAAGCTTATTTTTGAAGACCAAATTCACTATACTATTGTTAAAAATACTACTTTTAATGGTGTTAAGTTGCCTGATATTGGTAAAATTGATTTAAATAATCAATTTAAAATTATTAAAAAATTTGATTTTGATGAGTACTTTAGAAGAAATTAAGAAAGTGTGCATTTGGGTAAACGCCTATTCGTTGGATATAAAAAAATAATTCAAAAACAGTTTAATTGAAGCTTTTTTCAGTAAAATGTATAAAAAAATAATAGACACATAAAAAAGGCTTATTTTTAATGGTAAAAATTAAAGTTGACGGTAAGTTTATAGAAGCTCCAAAAGGCTCTTTGCTTATAGATGTATTGCTTGAAAACGATATAAATATACCGCATTTTTGTTATCACAAAGCACTTGGAAAAGATGGAAATTGTCGTATGTGTATGGTTGAAATTGAGGGGCAAAAAAGACCTCAAATCGCCTGTGATACCTTTGTTAGTGATGGTCAAATAGTGCGTACAAAAGGTGAAAAGATAGAAAAAGTCAAGCGTTCTATCTTAGAATTAGAGTTGATAAATCATCCCATAGATTGTCCTATATGTGATCAAGCAGGTGAGTGTAAGTTGCAAGATTATTACATGAATACAGGTCTTTATGAAAGTAGGCTCAATACTTCCAAACAAAAAGGTCAAAAACATGTGGATTTGGGTGCAAATGTCATGCTTGACCAAGAGAGATGCGTGCTTTGTACGAGGTGTGTTAGGTTTACAAAAGATATAACAAAAACTGGAGAGCTTGGGGTTTTACAAAGAGCAGATCACTCCGTTATAACAACATTTCCTGGAACAAAATTAAGCAACCCATACGCTATGAATGTAGTGGATTTATGTCCTGTTGGCGCGCTTACTAGTGATGATTTTAGGTTCAATAAGCGTGTTTGGTTTTTAACAAGTGATGAGATTGTTTGTAATGGCTGTTCAAAGGTTTGTAGCATATATAGCGATCACCATAAAGAAAAATATGGTGAAGATATGATATATCGCTATCGTCCAAGATTTAGTAAAAATGTAAATGGTTATTTTATTTGCGATGAAGGTAGACTTTCATACAAAAAAGAGAATTCAAATCGTAACTTCGAAAATCTAGTTTCAAATAAAAACAATAGCTTTGATGATGCGGTAAAGAAAGTAAAAACTATACTCAAAGATATATATAAGAAGAAAATTTTTGTAATAGGAGCGAATTTAAGCATCGAAGAGATGTATATTTTAAATCTAACTGCAAGTCACTTTAATGCAAAAATAATCGTCTCAACCCATGAGCTTTATGATGATAGTTTTGGGGACGATTTTTTGAAAGAAAATGATTTAGCGCTCAATAGAAATGGCGCTAAGGTTTTAGACCTTGAGATGAGCGATAAATCTCCTCGTGATATACTAGCAGGATTTGATATGGTTGCATATGTTGGAGTTAAAGATACGGATAGATGGATGAAAGCGGCTTTTGAGATGGGTCTTGAGTGTGGGGTTATAAGCCCGTTTTATCATGAGGAATATAGTAAATTATCTTTCTTGCTTTCATGTGCATCACACACAGAAAAAGAGGGTTCATTTTTAAATTGTGACAATATTTTACAAAAAAGTAGAGGCAGGATTTATAAAAACAATCAAGCTAGAAGCATTATCGAAATATGCTCTATATTAGGAGATTTGCCTTGTAGGAATTATGATGAAATTTGGCAAAGCGGACGAATGGAAGCTTTTGAGCATTTTGAAAGGGGAAGCGATGAATAGCATTGCAACGATCGTTGTTATCGTTAATATTCTTTTGGCGCTTTCGATGTCCCTTGGAGGTGCCCCACTTTTAGTTTGGATGGAAAGACGTGTTGCTGGTTTAATACAAGATAGAATGGGTCCAAATAGATGCCATATCATGGGATTTAGACTCGGTGGTATTGTGCAATCTTTTGCAGATATGATAAAATTGGCTTTTAAAGAAGATTATATATCAGGGCATATCAATAAAAAATTTATATTTGAATTTGCCCCTGTTATCGTTTTTATCTGCTCTTTTTTGGCTTTCATGATAATGCCTTTAGCTGATGATTTGGTTATCTATGGAGTTCCTTACAAAATGCAAGCATTGCCCATAAACTTTGGACTTTTATGGTTTTTAGCCCTTGCTGGCTTAAGTGTGTATGGCATTATGCTTGGAGGTTGGGCAAGCGGAAATAAATATTCTATTTTAGGTGGAATTAGGGCTTCAGCTCAGATGATAAGCTATGAAGCCGCGATGGCTCTTTCGTTGATATCGATTTTATTGGTTTATGGCAATATAAGTTTAAATGAGATGGTAAGGTTTCAAGGAGAGCTTATTTTTGGTTTTATTCCGGCGTGGGGGATAATACTTCAACCCATAAGTGCTATTATATTTATTATCACGGCTTATGCAGAAACAAATCGAGCCCCATTTGATATGGCAGAAGGTGAAAGTGAGATAGTAGGATTTCATGTGGAGTATTCGGCTATGAAATTTGGACTATTTTTTGTAGGTGAATATATCGCTATGTGTGCTTCTAGCGCGATTATTGTAACACTCTTTTTTGGAGGTTATCAGATACCATTTTTAAATACAGCAGAGATCAAAGCCAATCTAAAAGAGATTTTTATAGTTATTATGGTATTTTTGCCGTTTATTACATTTGTTTTTATAAAGTGGATGCAAAAAGCGAATGCTTGGGCTGGAAATGATGAGAGAAAATTAGAAACCAAGAGACTTAGTATCTTTTTTGTAATACTTACATGTATAGTTACCTTAGCTTTATTGCTCTCTGTTTTCTTTGGTCTTGGAGAAAATGGAATAAATATAGCAACTGCAATTTTACAAGTTATAGTATTTAGTATAAAGGTTTATATATTTAATTTTATATTTATTTTAGTTCGCTGGACACTTCCAAGGTTCCGCTATGACCAACTTCAAACTTTAGGCTGGAAAGTTCTTTTGCCTATATCTCTAGCCAATATTATATTAACAGCTTTAGTCGTAGTAGGTGTATCATGAAAACAAAATTATTGCCAAGATATGGAAAAAGTTTTAAAGAGAAGATTTATCTTCCAGCGATATTTGCAGGTTTTAAGATTACTCTTAGACATTTTTTTGGAAATCTTCTTAGCAAAAAAGAGTTAAAAAGCAAATCGTATCCAGAAGAGTTGCCAAGTGATATAACTCCTCGTTATCGCGGATTGCACCGTTTAACACAAAGAGATGATGGAAGTGTTAGGTGTGTTGCTTGTTTTATGTGTTCAACTGCCTGTCCTGCTGAGTGCATATTTATAGAGGCGCGTGAAAGGGAAGATGGAGTTGATGAAAAAGAGCCTAAACTTTTCAATATTGATATGCTTGAATGTGTATATTGTGGAAGTTGCGTTGAAGCGTGTCCATGTGATGCTATACGAATGGATAGTGGAATTTTTAGCCTTATTGGTGAAAAAAGGGAGGATTTTGTGAGAACTAAAGAGGTAATGCTAGCAACACCAAAGGCTAAGCTATGATGATAATTTTTACTTTATTGTCGGTTTTTGCCATAGCTGGTGCGATTGGTATGATAAGTTTTTATCAGCCCATATATTCCGCACTTAGCTTTATATTGACTATTATGGCAATAGCTGGACTTTTTGCGCTTTTAAATGCTAGTTTTTTGTTTGCAGTGGAGCTTATCGTATATGCTGGAGCCATTATAACATTGCTACTTTTTATCATAATGTTTTTAAATATAAAAGATGAGCATCTCCCAAATGAAAAGGGAAGATTTTTAGTTCAAATTGGTGGTGCGTTTTTTCTTATTCCGTTAAATGTGGTTGTTTTAAAAGCATTTGGGGATTTAGATGATAGGGAGTTTAATATACTAACAGACAACTTTGGAAGCATTAAAATGGTAGGTCAAACGCTTTTTTCAGATTGGGTTTTGCCTTTTGAGCTCATATCTATTTTACTTTTAGTCGCTTTGGTTGGTGCGGTAGTTTTGGCTTTAAAGGAGCAGCGATGATTACCATTCATAGTTACATTTTTATATCAATGATACTTTTTAGTATAGGGATTTTAGGTGTAATTTCAAGAAAAAATATTTTTGTTATTTACATGTCAATCGAACTTATGCTAAATGCGGTCAATCTTATGTTAGTTGCAGTTTCAAGATACTATGTTGATACCGATGGGCAAATTATGGCAATGCTAGTTATCGCAATAGCTGCTGCAGAGGCTGCTGTGTTTTTGTCTATTATTGTGGTACTTTATAGGCGTAAAAAATCCTTAGATAGTGACATATTTAATGTGTTAAGACAAAAGGAGAATACATGATAGAGTTGGTTTTGATAGTTCTTTCTCCTGCGCTTGGAGCATGTATATTAGGAATTTTGTATATGTTGTCTATAAAAAATTATCCTATAGGTAAAAAGATTTTTACTCTTGTAGCGATTGGTACTCCTTTGATTAGTTTTTTTCTAAGTGTTAAAGTATTTTTTGAGATACTTAAAACTAAAGAGAGTGTAAGTTTTGTGGCTTATAAATGGTTACATGTGCAAAATTTTGATATCAATATGAGTTTTACAGCGGATAATTTGAGTATATTTATGGCGCTTTTTATAACCTTTGTTGGCTGGCTTATACATGTATATGCAACTGGTTATATGGATGATGATGAATGTTATGGAAAATTTTTCTTCTATTTCAATCTCTTTTTAGCTTCTATGTTGCTTTTAGTTTTAGCTTCAAGTCCTATTATTATGTTTATAGGCTGGGAAGGTGTTGGGGTTTGTTCATATTTTTTGATAAGTTATTACTATAAAGACAATGAAAATGTGACTGCAGGAAATAAAGCTTTTTTGGTAAATCGTGTGGGAGATGCTAGTTTTATAATGGGCATGTGTACACTCTTTTTCTATGCTGGACAAAATGGTTTTGATTTTGATACTTTGGCTTTAAGTGTTGAAGCAATTCCGCAAAATATCAAGATTTTTATAGGTGTTACACTTTTTGTAGGCGCTATGGCAAAATCAGCTCAAATTCCTCTTTATGTTTGGCTTCCTGATGCGATGGCAGGTCCAACTCCAGTTTCTGCTTTAATTCACGCAGCAACCATGGTAACAGCTGGTGTTTATATGGTAAGTAGATTTGCCTTTTTATATAATGATATCCCTAATATTGGACTTTTTATAGCCTACGTTGGCGCTTTTTCATCCTTACTTGCTGCTATTATTGCCACAAAACAGACGGATATAAAAAAGATTTTGGCATATTCTACCATGTCGCAACTAGGTTACATGTTTGTAGCGGTTGGACTTGAAAATTATAGTGCTGGAATGTTTCATGTGTTTACCCATGCATTTTTTAAAGCATTGCTTTTTATGGGAGCAGGCGCGGTTATAGTTGCACTTCATCATGAGCAAGACGTATTTAAAATGGGCGGACTTAAAAAAGAGTTACGTATTGTTTGGGGTGTTATGCTTGTTGGTTGTTTAGCTATCAGCGGAATTCCTCCATTTAGTGGATTTTTTAGTAAAGATGAGATACTTTTAACAGCTTTTGCAAATGGCGAGTATTTGCTTTGGGGCTTAGAAGTTATAACTGCGTTTTTAACAGCTTTTTACATGTTTAGGCTCTTTTTCTTAACATTTGGTGGTCAAAATCCTCTTAGGGTAAAGGTGCATAAAATACCAAATGTTATGATTTTACCTTTGATTGTTTTGGCTATTGGGGCTAGTGTTGTGGGGTTTTTAGGAGTTCCTCATGTCTTAGGTGGGCACAACCTTATCCACTCATGGCTTGGTGCAAACAATAACGAGTTTCAAGGTGTTTCTCATGCACTTGAATTTGTCCTTATGGGATTAAATGTCCTTGTTGGCTTAGGAGGTATTTTTGTGGCATATAAAAAATACGCTTCGTGGAATTATAATATGCGAGAAAATGAGAGTGGAATGATTTATAATAAATTTTATATAGACGAGATTTATGATGTTGTTTTTGTAAGACCAATTCGTGCTATAAGTGAGTTTTTAGGAAAATATATAGACCTTTGGTTGATAGACGGTTCCATTATGAGAATTTGTAAAGAGCTTGTAAGGGCTGGAAATAGTGTAGCTATTTTGCAAAATGCAAATATACGTGCCTATGTCTTTGCTATGGCGGTTGGCCTTGGGGCCATTAGCTTTTATCTTTTGTCGATGATAGGATAGAAAATGGATATATTAAACACACATATTTTAACAATTTTGATATTTTTTCCTATTGTGGTTTCGATTTTTACAATGATTTCACCTGTAAATTCGACTACAGCAAGAAACATAGCACTAGTAACTGCTGGAGTTTTATTTTTGCTTTCATTGAAGGTGTATTTCGAATTTGTACCAACAGGCAATATGCAATTTACAGAATTTCACATGTGGATAGCAAACTATGGCATAGCGTACTCTTTAGGGATTGATGGAGTTTCTCTTATTATTTTAATGCTTATTGTTACTTTGATGCCTGTAGCTTATATGGTACTTTGGAGTGGAAGAACTAAGGGTTATTGGATAGCTATGATGCTTATTCAAAGTGGAATATTAGGTTCGCTTTTCGCTCAAGATTTGATAGTTTTTTACTTTTTTTGGGAAACTATGTTGCTTCCTGTGTTTATGATTATAGGGCTTTATGGAACTGACGATAAGGTGTTTTCAACATTAAAAGTTACAATATATACCATTATGGGCTCACTTTTTATGCTTTTAGCAATTTTATATCTTGGTATTAGTTTTTATGATGAGTTTGGCAGATGGAGCTTTGGTTTGACTGATTTAATGAAGATAACCACACTAAGCTACAATGAGCAATCTTGGTTATTTTGCGCTTTTATGTTTGCATTTGCGGTTAAAATTCCACTTTTCCCATTTCATACTTGGCTTATGAAAACGTATTCAAATTCGCCAACAGGTGGAGTTTTTTTATTATCAGCTATTATGGCAAAACTAGGGGTTTATGGAGTGATGAGATTTGTATTACCACTTTTCCCCCAGCTTTATATTGAATATGCGCCATTTTTTGTAGGCGTAGGACTTTTTGGACTTTTTTATTTTGGAATAGTTGCTATTATGCAAGATGATATTAAAAAGATGTTTGCTTACTCTTCTGCTTCGCACTTAGGTTTTATAGTGGTTGGTATATTTAGCTTAAACACTTACGGTATGATGGGAAGTCTGTTTTTGATAGTTGCTCACGCACTGGCAACTGGAGGACTATTTTTAATGGCAGGAATGCTTCAGCATTATTTGGGTGTGAAACACATTTCTGAACTTGGTGGCATTGCAAAAAGTTCGCCTATATTTACAGTATTTTTTTGTATCTTTTTACTCTGCATCGTAGGGCTTCCTGGAACAAATGGTTTTATATCTGAGTTTTTAATAGTGCTTGGTCTTTTTGAAATTAGTATTCCTTTAGGAATGATAGGTTCTGCGACGGTATTAGTAGCTGCTGGATTTATGTTTTGGATGTTTCAAAGGGCTATTTTGGTGGATAATGAAAATGATACTTCTAAGATGATAGATTTTAATATAAGACATGTGATAGCTTTTACTCCTTTGGTTTTTTTAATCATAGCTATGGGTTTTTATCCTGATTGGTTTTTTAATGAAATCGAACCAACGGTAAATCACTATCTATATGATTTATTAAGCATAGGAGGTGCTCAATGAGTACAATTATATTTTTAATGCCTATCTTTTTAACATCTTTAGGTGGTGTTATTTTGATGCTTTTAAGCACTTTTAAAAAGTTTGACATAAAACATTACATATATATTGCTATTGGTTTTTTGAGTTTTGCAGAGCTTTTTCAGATACTACATGTAGGACAACTATACTCGCAAGAGATATATCCACAAATTTTCAATGGCTTAATAGTAGCCGATAGTTATTCTGGTTATTTTAATGCAATATTAATTATGGGTGCTATTTTGATACTTCTTATTAATCATCACTATTTTGAAATACATCGCTACTTTAAGGGTGAATTTTTTGCAGTTATGCTTTTTAGTGTTTTTGCCATGATGGTACTTGTTCAATCAAATGAACTCATAACAGCTTTTATATCTTTAGAGACAGCATCTATTTGTGTTTATATCATGATAGGCTACAATAAATTAAATATAAAACGAATTGAGGCAAGTTATAAATACCTTGTTGTAGGCTCTATTGCTGGAGCTATATTTTTACTAGGTGTTGCCTTGATATATGCAGGAGCTCAAACAACACAACTTGGGGATATTGCAAAACAGATAGCTACTAAGGATAATATCAATTTACTTATTGTTGGCGCAACGTTGATTTTGATAATGTTTTTATTTAAAATATCAGCATTTCCGTTTCAAAGTTGGGCGATAGATGTGTATGATGGTGCACCTTTGCCTGTAACCGGTTTTATGGCAGCCGCATTTAAAATTTCCATTTTTGGTTTTATGCTTAGAGCTATGTTTGTTGATTTTAACGATATTAAAGGCATATGGCAAGATATGCTCATAGTGATTACTGTTTTAACTCTGGCTTATGGGAGTTTTTTAGCTATTATTCAAACAAGCGTGAAAAGAATGTTAGCTGCTTCGAGTATTGTTCATACAGGTTATCTTCTTATAGCTTTTATATCAACACAGACTATGCCAGAGCAAGCATCATCGTCTATTATATTTTATCAAGTTGCGTATTTTTTATCTTCAGTTGGTGCATTTGGATTGATCTCTTATATTGTTTCTGATGATATAGCAAGAATTACCTATGATGATTTTAAGGGTTTTGCGTATGTGCAACCTACCATGGCAGCAAGTATGAGTGTTTTTATGCTTTCACTTGCTGGAATCCCAGCAACAATTGGCTTTATTGGTAAGTTTTATATTTTTTCAGGTGCTATGGCAGCAGGATATTCTGTGCTTTCAAGTATAGCTATTGTAGCGACTGCAATATCTATATATTATTATTTTAAACTCATTGCTGTAATGTATTTTTATGAGCCAGCTGAAGGCGCTTCAGTTCCTATGCTTAGAGGACTTAGTCCGAAAATAATAGGCTTCTTGGCTATATTAATCGTGTGGGGTGGTGTTGGAAATATAGACTTAAGTTATGTGCCAGATGTGGATTTTGTTATAGATTTAGCTAAAATTGCTTATAAGTCGTTATTTTTATAGAGTTAGTGTCTCGCTAGCTCTATCTACTTTTACATGTAAGATTGTTATTGGTAAGGTGGAAAGTTTTAAAAATAGTTTCTACATGTAAAACTAAACCACTTAAAATTTTTAAGTGGTTTTGATATTATTGTTTACAAAATGCTCGAAATTCGTCTGTAAATTTTTGTATATGACTGATAGCTACACTTGCAACCGCTGGAGCAAAAACGCATATAGTTTTACCATTCATAGTATCAGCTACATCTAAAATAGTATCTATGTCTTTATTTGTCCCTTCGCCTCTTAATATTTTGCCTAGTATCTTATCTATCCAGCCAGTCCCTTCTCTACAAGGTGTGCATTGTCCGCAACTTTCGTGGTGGTAAAATTCAAAGAGATTTTTGGTAGCTTTTGGGATGCAAACATCTTCATCCATCACTATCATGCCGCCCGTTCCAAGGCTTGAGCCATGATCCCACAAACTTTCATAGTCAAGTGTCGTGGTTTGAACTTCTTGGGCTGTTAAAATTTCACAAGAGCTTCCTCCTGGAATCACTGCTTTAAGTTTTTTCCCGTTTTTAATGCCACCACCAATTTTTTCGATAAACTCACTCATGCTTTCGCCAAATGCCATCTCGTAAACCCCAGGATTTTTTATATGACCGCTCATAGCAAAAAGCATGGTTCCTGGACTTTTTTCGGTTCCATATTTTGTATAGGCTTCAGGTCCATTTTTTATGATATGAGGAACACTGGCGATTGTTTCAACGTTATTTACCACGGCAGGTTTTCCAAATAACCACTCTGGTTCTTTTTTATCATGTGGTTTTAGGCGCGGATGTCCGCGTTTTCCTTCGATACTCTCAAGAAGTGCCGTTTTTTCTCCACATATATATGCTCCTGCACCTCGGTGAACGATGATATCAAGCTTATAATCACGCCCCATAACACTTTTTCCGATGATATTTGCTTTGTATGCTTCATCAATAGCTTCTTGTAGCCTTTTTGCCCAAAATACATATTCGCCTCGTATATAGATAAAAGCTTTATGTACATGTAGAGCGTAAGAGGCGTTTATAATTCCTTCTATTAGCAAATGTGGATCAAATTCGATTATCTGTCTATCTTTAAAAGTTCCTGGTTCACTTTCATCTGAGTTTACCGCTAAAAATACCTCTCCACCAAAATAAGGTTTCATCAAGTGCCATTTCCAGCCGGTACTTCCGCCTCCGCCTCCTTTTCCTCGAAGACCACTTTTCTCTACCATCTGTGTTACTTCGTCAGGGTCAAGGGTAAAAAGTTTATCGATAGAGCCGTATCGTCCATTTTTTAAAGCAGTTTCAAGTTTATGGGAATTTGGTACATCAAAATATTTACTTACAATTTTTGTTAGCATTACTTTAGCTCCCCTAATATTTTATCCACTTCTCCTTTGGTAAGATTGCTAAAATACTTATCATTTAAACTCATACAAGGCGCACCAGCACAATTTCCTAAGCATTCAACTTGTGTAATAGTGAAGCGCCCATCTTTTGTAGTTTCACCACTTTTAATACCGAGTTTTTTTTCTAAATGTGTTAGTATATCCTCACTTCCGCAAATCATACAAGATAGGGTTTTGCATAGTTGGATATGGTATTTTCCTATAGGTTTTAAGTTAAACATTGTATAAAAGCTAGCAACCGAATAGACATCCATTGGAGAAAGCTCAAGCTCTTTGGCTATAAAAACCATAGCATCTAAGTCTATGTGGCCTTCTTGATATTGAACCATCCAAAGGCAAGGCAAAGTAAGTCCTTGTTTTTTTGGGTATCGTTTGAGCAAATCTTCAAAATGTTTTTGGTTTTGTTCGTTAAATTTAAAACTCATCTATCTAATTCCCCTGCTATTATATTTAAACTTCCAAGAGTCAATATGGCATCAGCTATCATGCCTCCTTCTACAAGTGTTGGATATGCTGACATGGAGTAAAAGCACGGAGGACGAACCTTTACTTTGTAAGGCGTTCCACTGCCATCACTTACTATGAAAAACCCAAGTTCTCCATTGCCCCCTTCGGTGCAGCTATAGTGCTCCATTTTTGGCACTTTAACCCCTTCGAAAACCAGTTTAAACTGATTCATAAGTCCTTCTATGTTGTTGTAAACATTCTCTTTTGATGGGAGTGTTATAGCTCTATCATTTATACTTATATCGCCTTTTGGTAAAGATGACATGGCTTGATTGATGATAGATATGCTTTGATTTATCTCTTCAAATCTTACCATAACTCTATCATATACATCTCCAACACTTCCAATAGGAACTTCAAATTCAAGCTGGTCGTATATATAATAAGGTTTTGTTTTTCTTATGTCATACGCCACACCACTTGCTCTTAAATTTGGTCCGCTAAAACCAAAACTTATAGCATCTTCCTTGCTTATAGCGGCTATATTTTGAGTTCTATCGTGAAAGATTCTATTTTTTGCGATGAGCGTATATGCATCACTTGTCCCTTGCTTGATAGCCTTTAAGCACTCTTTTAAATCCTCTTCAAATCCATCATACAAATCATGTGCAACACCGCCGATTCGCATGTATGAGTTTGTAAGCCTTGCTCCTGTTAGCTTTGAAAGCAGTTCATAAACTTTTTCGCGAGGATTAAAAAGATACCAATAGTTTGTAAGTGCCCCCATATCAACTAAAATAGCCGCTAAGCAGACAAGATGGTCTATGATACGACTTAGTTCACCGATGATAACTCGTATATATTGACCACGGAGTGGTAATGTAACTCCAAGCATCTCTTCGACTGCGTGGGCAAATCCTATGTTGTTTAAAATTGCTGAACAATAGTTTAATCTATCGGTATAGGGTATGATTTGATTATATGTATGGTTTTCGCAACTTTTTTCAAACCCACGGTGCAAATATCCTATCTCACTAACAGCTGAGATGATGCTTTCGCCTTGAAGTGCTACAAAAGTTCTTATGGTTCCGTGACTTGCTGGATGAGCTGGACCTAGATTTAGGTACATTAAACTCTCTTTGTCGATTTCTCCTTTTTTGGCTAATCGTTTTTTCATCTCGTCCATTAGACTATCGCTTTGTTCACACCATTGACCTTGAGTTATAGGATAATCTTTTCTTAATGGATGTCCATTAAAACCTTGATGGTTTAAAATTCGTTTTAGATTTTCATGCCCTTCAAATACGATGCCGTATTGGTCGTAAACTTCCCTTTCGGCCCATGATGCACTTTTAAAAAGATGGGTAATCGTTGGCATTTTAAGAGCTTGACCTACATGCACTTTTAGTGTTATCTGTTTTTTAAAATCCTCACTACGAAGCAAGTAAAGTACAGCAAAACGACCTTTTTTATAACCTTTAAAATCCAAATAATCAACTGCAGTTATATCTAATAGCATAGTAAATCTACATGTAGAAATCAGATAATCTAAAACATCTAAAAATTTTAAGCGTCCTATTTCATAAAAACCATTTTCATCTTCAAAAACAGAGCCTTTAAAATGTTGTAAAAATTCACTCATCATAATGCCCTTTAAAATCTCTATTTACCCTATCTTTTAATATACTTTCATTCTCTTTTTGCTTTTTTTGTATGTGAATAAGCGCATCTAAAAGTGCTTCAGGGCGCGGAGGACAGCCTGAAACATAAACATCAACAGGGATTACTTCATCGATACCTTGAAGAGTTGTGTAGTTGTCGTAAAACCCACCACTACATGCACATGCACCCATACTTATAACCCATTTTGGCTCAGTCATTTGGTCATAAATTTGTTTTAATATGGGCGCTTGTTTATAGCTCACCGTTCCAGCAACGATCATCAAGTCCGCTTGTCTGGGTGAAAATCTCACAACTTCTGCCCCAAAACGAGATATATCGTGTTTGCTTGAAGCCACACTCATAAACTCTATAGCGCAACAGGCTGTGCCAAAAACATAGGGCCACATGGAGCTTTCTCTTGCCCAATTTATCGCCGTATCTAATCTTGTCGTGATGACACTCTCTCCAAAAACTGCTTCTGCGCCTACTGCCATGATAGAGCCTTTTTCCAATAAACATAAATTAATCCTGCAGTTAGTAAAAACATAAACGAAAACATTTCAGCTATGCCAAACATTCCAAGTTCGCGTAAATTTACCGCCCACGGAAATAAAAATATAATCTCCACATCAAAAATCACAAAAATAATCGCCACTATATAAAATTTTATACCAAATCTTCCCTCA
>PDWI01003028.1_pt1 | contig 24395 bp, 16 predicted proteins | sample 1430891 | NCBI WGS metagenome assembly PDWI01 (sample SAMN01162508, study PRJNA174530) | Oral metagenome, whole genome shotgun sequencing project. | biome: Marine environment; feature: Marine mammal; material: Swab sample of the gingival sulcus; isolation source: swab sample of gingival sulcus... | reverse complement strand
GGAGGATTGTGGCGAAAGCCTTGAAAAGGTTTGTGGCATCTTTTTCAACCTACAGCACGCAGAGAGCAACGACGAGATAATGGCAATCTCCGAGGAAGTTATTCCCAAATTATCCGAACTATCCACATACATTATTTTATCTAAGCCACTCTTTGAACGTATTAAAGTGGTTTATGATAAGAAGGATAGCCTTAAGCTTGACGAAGAAGAGGCTCGTATTTTGCAGAATTGTTATGAAGGTTTTGCCGAAAGTGGGGCTTTGCTTGATGAGGCAGGCAAGAAAAGACTAGAAGAACTAAGCCAAAAGCTTAGCCGTCATAGTCTGCTTTATGGGCAAAATACGCTCAAAGACCAAAAACGTTTCCGCTTGCACATCACAGATGAAGAGGACATTAAAGGAATGCCAGAGAGTAGCCTTAGTCTAGCAAAAGAGCTTGCTAAACGAGAAGACAAGGACGGTTATCTTTTTGACCTTAACGCTCCGTCTTACTTCCCTTTTATGCAACACTGCCCAAATAGTAAACTGCGTCAAGAGATGTACCTCGCTAAGATGAGCGTTGGGGCAAAAGGCGATGAGTTTGATAACAAAGAGCATATTCTAGGGCTTGTTAATGGTCGCCTTGAAGAAGCAAAGCTCTTGTCTTATCCAACTTTCGCTCATTATGCCTTGCACAAACGAATGGCGAAGAACCCTCAGAACGTGTACAAACTGCTTGACGACTTGCTAGAGGCTTATAAGGGACGTGCGAAGGAAGAGATTGCGGAGATTGAAGCCTTTGCTCGTGAGCAAGGTTTTGAGGGTACGATACAGACTTGGGATTGGAGCTATTGGGCTGAACGTTTTATGAAGGCAAACTACGAGCTTGACGACGAAATGCTTCGCCCTTACTTTGAATTAAATAAAGTGATTGAAGCTGTTTTCGGTTTAGCTACTACGCTTTATGGTCTTACGTTTAAGGAAAGAAAAGACATTCCTGTCTATCACGAAGATGTAAAAGTTTTTGAGGTTAGCGATGAAAAAGGCGAATACCTTGCCCTACTTTATACGGATTTCTTCCCTCGTTCAGGCAAACAGAGTGGAGCGTGGATGAGCAGTTTTCAAGACCAATATCACGAAAAGGACGGCACAGACCACAGACCACACATTGTGCTTGTGATGAACTTCACGCCTCCGACGGCAGAACGTCCTGCTCTCCTTACGGCAGGCGAGGTGAATACTTTCTTGCACGAATTCGGACACTCGCTCCACGGAATGCTCTCACGCTGTCGCTTCTCTTCGCTAAGTGGCACGAGCGTTACACGAGATTTTGTGGAATTGCCTAGTCAGCTAATGGAGAATTGGCTCGGACAAGAGGAGTGGTTGCGTAGCTTTGCTCTGCATTACGAGACAGGCGAACCCTTACCACAGGAATATATTGACCGAATGAAGCGTGCGAAGCACTTCCTCGCTGCTTATTCTTGTCTGCGTCAGTTGAGCTTTGGTTACCTAGATATGGCTTGGCATTCGCTTGAAGAACCTTTGGCGGACAGCACTAATCTCAAGGAATTTGAAGAGCAAGCTTGGCAAAAAGCCCTTCTTCTGCCTTCATCTCCCGAGGGAACGATGATGAGTACTTCCTTCGGACATATTTTTTCTGGGGGCTATAGTGCTGGATATTATGGTTACAAATGGGCGGAAGTTTTGGACGCTGATGCTTTCTCTGTCTTTAAAGAGAAAGGCATTTTCAATAAAGAAGTCGCTGAGCGTTTCCGTAAAGAAATCCTAGAGCAAGGCGACAAAAAAGACGCCGACGTCCTCTATCGTGCCTTCCGTGGGCAAGAACCAACGATTAACGCTCTCCTCAAGCGAGACGGCATTCTCCCAAAAGAGTAAGCTTATCCAGTAAATATATTATAAAAGTCCCAATAGAAGATATTATTCTTCTATTGGGACTTTTGTTAGCTATTAAGAATATTATTCGTCAGGGTCTTCTTGTTCATCGTTAAGAGATGCTTTATTAAGACTTTCTAGTCCTTGTGAAACTTTTTCCTCTGTCTTTTTTACAATTTCTGTTGATTTCTTTTTTAGAACTGTAGCTAGATGATTGATCCCAGGTATTTCTGAAACTCGATCTAACGCATTTGCAAGCTTCACACTTTTATCTAAAGCTTCTGTTAGTGGGTGATCCGATTTATCATAATCAGAAATAAGTTTTCCTGGGTTTTCAGAACTTACGCTAATGAGGTTATATAATAATTTTGTTTTTAGGTCAGTTGACAACTTCTCTTCATTTATGTTTTCTGTTTGGGTTGCTAATCCTTCAAAGGTTTTACTTAAAACTTCTTTGTGCGTATATTCTTCAATTAATCTCTTTGATAATCTCATATCTTTATTTGCTGAATATGCTAGCCATAAAACAGGAGCATACAAGGGAAGTATTGCTAGAACAAGTCTTGGAATACGCATTATAACCTCCTCTAAAGGAATTGAGTAGAATAAAAAGTATATGCTGACAGCAAATGGGATTAAAGAAATTACAATCATCCCGACTGCTGCAGATCTAAATTTTTTCTGAAACCCTTTCCACTCTTCAATTTCTGCTTTACTCTTCTCTGAATAAGCATAACTTAGCCCTGCATTTAGTGCTCCTGGTAAAAGATTTGTTATCTTATTATAAGTTTCAGTATATTTGTCTTCCCAACTCTTTATGAAGTTTAAGATTTCTTCTTCTTTATCATTAAGAAGTGTTTCTAAATCCGTCTTACTAGCTTCTAATGAGTTGTTTATGTCTTCACTAAATTCATCTAATTGTCCTTCAAGGTCTTTATATGTAGCTTCTAATTTATCCTTTACACCTTCAATATGTTCAATCCCATCTTCTCCTTCTATGTCTCTCCCATTTATTGTATAGTAAAGTTCATCAATCTCTTTCTTTCTATCAAAGCTACTCTTATACATTGCTGTTTGTTTGGAATATAGTTCTTCCCCTTTTTCTCCATAATCTTCTAAATCATCAATTTTACTCTGATATTCCTGTTCATCATCAAAATACTTTTCTAGAGTTTCAATATTTTCTTGAAGACCGAGCCTTTTATCTTCTATTTCTTCAATAAAATCATTAATTTCATCATAATTTTCTTTTGCGTTATTATAAAAATTTTCAAAATCTTCTTTAGACTTATTTATTTCCTCATAATGACTACTTATCTTATTTAGCAGATCTTGAATTTGCTCTTTATACTCTATTGATCTATCTCGAGAATTTTCACATTTATTCCGGTATTCTGAAGCCTTTCGTGAAGCCTGTTTTGCTTCTTTTTCATAGTCAGAGCTTTTATTATTAATTTGTTTTTCTAGATCATTGTAATTATTTGCAACTATTTCTTGAAGTTTACGCAGTTCTTTCCAAAGTTTTATTCTTTCTTCTTCTAAGTGATTGATGTCGACCATTTTTTTTGTAAAATTATGGTTAGTACTATTTTGAATTAACTTATCACAAAGATAAGAAAAAACAAATTACAGCACAAGGAATTAAGGAGGAAAGGGGAGAGCTTTTGATTTCACTCCGTGGTGAAAAACTTTTCACTGCGGAATGAAATCTATTTCACAACGGAGTGAAATGAAGAATGACTTAGATAAGCCTTTGAAAGGCTAGGGCAAGGTTAGGAATTATTGCTTTAGGCTTTGTGTTTTAGTTGGTAGGGTTCGTCTAGGAGAGCTTGCTTGAGGAGGGCTTTGTCGCTGAAGATTTCTTTAGGCGAAGCGTCTCGGAGCATTTGCCCTTTGCTCATCACGAGGATACGCTCAGCCCATTCGTAGGCTAAATCCATATTATGCGTTGATAAGATAATCGTCTTACCCTCTGTGTTGAGCTTGCTTAGTAGATTAAGGACTTTCTTTGTGTGGTAGCGGTCTAGGCTAGCCGTTGGTTCGTCTAGTAGGATTACTTGAGGTTCTAGGGCAAGAATAGCAGCTAAAGAAACCCATTTCTTTTGCCCTTCGCTTAGTTTATGTGGGGGAATAGTTCTTAGTTCGTTTAGTCCAAAGTCTAGGAGTATTTGCTCCACTTTTGCCTGCACTTCAGTCTCTTCAAGTCCGATATTACGTAAGCCAAAAGCGATTTCGTCTTCTACTGAGGCACAAAAGAGCTGATGATTAGCGTTTTGAAAGACCAAAGCTATCTGACGGCGAAGGGCTTTTAATGATTGAGCCTTCGGCGTAACTTCCTCGCCTGCCAAATGAAACTTGCCTGATTGCATTGGCAGTAAGCCACAGAGCAATTTCATTAGTGTTGATTTCCCTGCACCATTTTCTCCAAGTAAAACGATACGTTCGCCTTGAGCAATCTTTAGATTGATGCCTTGCAGGGCGATATGCTTCTTTTCATATTGATAGCCAACGCCCTCCAAGGTGATGAGCTTGTGGCTATGGTCTTTGCTATTCATTCTTTGTGTATTAAAAGGTATTTCCTGTTCTGTATCTGTTTCGTCCGTTTCATTGCTCTCAAAAGCACGTGAAAGCAAACCGTCGTAGAGCTTATTGACTTCGCTGTGAGCCTGCACGAAGGTACGACTGATGAGCATTGTCGTGTCCTGAATGCGTTCACGAAAAGAACCCGTGTAAGCAAGACGGCAGACTTGTGCTTCGTAGATTTGTCGCCTCATTTCGTCCAAGACGTGGATATAGCGATAGACAAGTTCTAGTAGCTCCACGAAGAGGTCAGGGCAATAAGGCGAACGCTTCAAGCGACGAAACAGTTCGTAAATAGGACAAATCTGCGTCATTAGGAGTACTGCTCCGAAAGCCGTTATTGCTCTTAGCGAAACCAATACGCCAAGTTCTAAGCTCGCTTTGGTAATGCCCCAAGAAGACCAAGCAATTAGCGTCTCGCTATCGTTTGCTCCTCCTATACGAGTGAAGATTAAGGGTAGGGCAGAGGCTAGAATAAAGATAAAAATAATCGTAAGCCTACGGAATAAGCGACTTTTGTTTTCTCTGTAAAGCCCTAAGCTTGCCCCATAGAAAAATAAAGCCATAAAGAGCAATAGCCTAATCCACGGCAGGACGAGTGCCAAGATTAGACCGACTAAGCATAAGCCTAGATAGATATTTTGCTCTTTATTCTGCATTATTCTTTGTGGAAAGTCTTCGTTTTTTTATTTCCTCTTAGCTCTCTAATTCGTCAAGTAGCTCAAACTTTCGGATTTCATTTTCAAGCTTGTCTATTCTAGCTTCAAAGAAAAGGTCAAAAAGCTTCTTGACATCTTCTTTATCTTCAACAAAATACATTTCCAACCATTCCCCTAACTTTGGACTAAGGAGTCCGAAGAAACGTTTTATTTCTTTCGGGTACATATAGCCAAGGATAAACTGAGTATCTTCTTCATCTCCTAAGATAGATACCCAAAGTTTAAGCTTCTCTTTGTGATTGATGACGCTTAGCGTCGCAGAACAGCCAGAGCCTCCGTTGTTGGTATATGCTAACTGCTCTTGCCAAGGAAACTGCTCAAATTCTTGAACAAAGCTTGCATAATCAATCGCTCCTTTCTTGTCCACTTGCTCGTGCTTGTAACCAGCCATTTGGACTTCTAAAGTAAAATTCTTTTCCATTGCTTGTTTATTATATTAAAGTTATGATTTATTGTTTCTTAGAGAAATGACGGAATGCCCAAGCAAAGAGGATTATTCCGATGAGTACTTGCAGGGCAAAAAGCCAAGGCTCAAGAGCTTCTGACGGCTCAAAGCCTGTAAAGAAAGGCTCTATCGTCTGATTGGTTTTGAGACTTTCAACCAAAGTCCCAGCTCCCTCGTCTGTCCCTTCGCCTAAGTCTAGGTAACCGCCAAGGACGGGAACGAGCAAAGCAAGAAAGCCTCCTACGGTTAGTAGGGCTGTCGTCAGGTAGCGTCTGCTCGTTTGCTTCGTTTCTTGGCTAATAGCTAGCGTGTCGCCCTCGCCAATTTGCTCAAGCAGTTTAATCACGCCTAGGGTCATTACGCCCTCTAAGAGCGAAAGGGGAACTTGCGTTACGGCATAGATAGCCATAAACTTTAGGAAAGAAGTCCATACACCGCCCTCTATATCGGGGAAGACAAGGGCTAATTGTATTGATGTAACGACGTAGGTTGATAGACTACCGAGGAAGGTTGCAAGGAAAATAGCAAAAGAGCGATTGCCCTTTAGCCCTAAAATAGCTTTATAGATGAGGTAGGCAACGAAAGGAGCAGCGATAGTCATTGAGAAAACGTTCGCTCCGAGTGTACTAATTCCTCCGTGAGCAAGGAGCAAAGCTTGGAAGAGCAAAACGATAAAACCAAGCAAAGGCATTGACATTGCTCCTGTAGATAGCGTGCCGAGTGTCGTCCCTGTTAGGTGAGAACTAGAGCCTGTTACCGAAGGCAACTTCAGGGCAGAAAGAATAAAAACAAAAGCTGCGTTAAGGGATAGCTTAACACGTCCTCTTGGGTCGCTCTTTAATTCTTTGCGGATTACCCTATAACTGCCAATAACGAAAGGCAAAGCAATCAAATACCAAATCAAGCACCATTTGAGAGGTAAGTAACCCTCCATAATGTGCATTGCCATTGCGGGTTTAATCGCCACTGCTCCGAAAAGCAAGAATAAGTATAAACGTCTTAATATCATCATATAGCTTCACAAAATATCTGCACAAAGATAATAAAAAAACACGCTTGTAATTTTCTAATTAAAAATAGGCTTTTGTTCAAGTTAGGGAAGGTGTACTAGATAATTCTTGAGGTCTTTAGGCTGTTTTGTAGTCAAATGAATTAGTCTTATCTTTGCTTAGTTAATAGTACTGGTATAATTTATATGAAATATGAGTTCCTATATAATAGATCCTATTGATCCAAAAGTCATAATGCAAGAGCTTACGGATAAGTTCTTTCTGCGTAAAACAAATAGAGGAGATAATGAAATCTACGTATTCAAAGCAAGTGATGCTCCGAATACAATGCGAGAAGTTGGGCGATTGCGTGAGGAGGCCTTTAGTTTTCACGGAGGAGGAACGGGTAAACCTATTGATATAGATGAATTTGATGAAGGCGAGCATTGCTATACACAACTCATTGTATGGGATCCTGAAGAACAAGCAATCTTAGGAGGTTATCGCTTTATTTATGGTTCAGATGTTAAGTTTGATGCTCTAGGACGTCCGCATCTTGCTACGGCAGAGATGTTTAATTTTAGCGAAGAGTTTCTAAGAGATTATTTACCTTATACCATTGAGCTGGGGCGTTCGTTTGTTTCGCTTCCTTATCAATCCACTCTAATGGGTTCAAAGTCAATGTTCGCCTTGGATAATCTATGGGACGGCATTGGTGCTTTATCTGTATTAAACCCTAGAATGAAGTATTTCTATGGTAAGGTAACGATGTATAAGAATTACAATCGTGAGGCTCGCAATCTAATTCTTTACTTCCTAGATATGCACTTTCACGATGATAAGAAACTCGTTACACCTATGGAATCTCTGCCTATAGAACCAAATATGAAAGAGGTTGCAAGGCTATTTACATCAAAGAATTTTAAGGAAAACTACAGAGCTTTGAGCAAGAAAGTGCGTTCTCTTGGCATCAACATTCCGCCACTATTTAACGCTTATATGTCGCTTTCGCCTGATATGTTGGTCTTCGGTACGGCGGTCAATTATGAATTTGGCGAAGTCGAGGAGACAGGGATTTTGATTGCTATGGATAAGATTCTTGATGATAAGCTAACACGACATATGCACAGCTTTATTGTGAGTAAGGAGGAACGCAAGCGTTTATGGGAACTACTGCTGATAAAGGTCGGTTTGGCGAAGAAGTAGCCTGTCGCTATCTTGAGGACTTAGGCTGTTCTATCCTTGAACGCAATTGGCGTTGGGGACATAAAGAAATAGATATTATCGCACAAGAGGGGAAAGAACTGCTGATAGTAGAGGTGAAGCTCCGTCAAGCTAGTGAAAGCTCTCGTGCCGTTGAAGCGGTAGATACGAAGAAGCAACAGCACCTCATTAAGGCAACAAATGCCTATATTCAGTATAAGCATTTGGATTTGTCCGTTCGCTATGACATTATAGGTATTGATATGCAGGCGGATAAAAGCTACACAATAGAACATATCAAAAATGCGTTCTATCCACGTATGCGGAACTGTCGTTCTCGTGGGAGACGTTATTAAAGAAAAGATATAAAGATGAAGTTTAGACTATACTATATAGTTATATTGTTAAGTCTTTGGGCTTATAGCCTAAAGGCTCAGAATTATGAGGTAGCGGAGGAAAAGCGTCTCACAGATGAAGAACGCGTCGTAAGGGGCGATAAGCTTAAGGGTTATAATATCTTGTCGGATATTGCTTTGCCTGTGCGTGTGAATGTTACAGACACTCTGACCTTAGGCACGCACCACTATATGACTATGGAGAATAAGTCGCTCGGCATAGCCTATATGGGAAACTTTAATTCGCCTTGGCAGAGTAAGGTGTTCTTTGACAGACCTTTTAAGCCTCACGACTTCGTTTATCTAAATGCCTATCAAGGTTTATTGCATACGCCAGATAAAGCGATGTTCTACGATACGAAGACTGCTTTTACTTTCATCAATCATAATACCAATTTTGATAATGCTTCGGAGGAAGATGTTTCAAATGGTACGATGTCGCTAAACTTAGGTAAGGCTATCAATCTTGGTGCAAGCCTGCATTATACGAGTTCCAAAGGTTTCTATAATGCGAATAAGAGCAAGAATTTTCGCTATAGGCTCTTTGGGAGCTATCGCTCTAATCGCTATGATTTATGGACTTATGTAGCAAATGACTACTACAAGATGTCTGAGAATGGCGGTTTGACAGATAAAGGTTTAGACCAATTACTACACCCTGATAAATATGGTTCGGGGCGTGTGAAGACAGATTCGCACGACCTAGAGACGAAAATTAACAGCGAATCGCTCTTTAACCGCATACGCTCAGGACACGCTTTCCTTAGTCATCGCTATAAGTTTGGCTACTATAAGGCAAAAGAAAAGAAAGAGGATAAGAACAAAGCTAAGTTTGGCTTTGAAAAAGGAGAAAAGGGGAAAGAGGAGCAAGAAGAAAAGGTTTTCGTTCCAGTAGCTAATGTCTCTCATCAACTCTACTACAATAAGGCAAGTCGTCGATTTATTGCTAGAGAGAGGAGCAGTGATTGGGAGACTGTTTTCGGGAAAGCAGACGTTTATCAAAAACAAGTTGATAAGGCGGGCAAAGCATCTTACTTCGTTTTGCCAAACGATACGGCAGAGCTTGTTACAATAAAGAATACAGTCGCTTTATCGCTTTTGGAAGGCTTCCGCCCTTGGGTTAAGTTTGGGCTTTCGGCTTACGTGCGTGCAGAAAATTATTTCGTTTCAAACCCTGATTCGCTTAGTAGAGACTTTAAGGATACGGATAAGTTCTTCTCTACTTTCGTTGGGGGTGAACTAACACGTTATTCAGGTAAAGGGCTTAATTTCCGCACAAAAGCAGAGATTGGTGTCCTTGGAAAAGACTTAGGAGCCTTGCTTGTGGACGGAGATATAAAGAGTCGCTTTAGTCTATGGAAGAAGAATTTCGGACTGAAGGTTGCGGGGCATTTTGAGAACTATCGCCCTGCTTATTTCTTAAATCATCAGCACGGTACTTATGCTTGGTGGGATAAGTCTTTTGACTTCTCTCGTCGCTTGGACTTATCTGCTAGGGCTAACCTCGCTTCTTGGGGAACGTGGGGTGCTTTGCATTCGTCTAGTTTGCAGAACTATATCTATTGGAATAAAGCAGGACGCCCTGAGCAGGCCTCTGATATTATACAGGTTACAATGCTTCGTCTAGGGCATAAGTATAAGATTGGTACTTTGGGGTGGTCTGCTGAAGCAGCCTATCAGCAGTCATCTAATACTACGGCTATTCCCTTACCGCACGTTATCGCTAAAGCAGATGTCTATACAGATTTCTTAGTTGCGAAGGTAATGGAGGTGCAGATTGGTTTAGAGGCTTATTGGCATAGTGCTTACCACGTGCCAATGTACAACCCAATAAATCAGCAATTTATCCCTCAAGATAAGAAGATGATTGGAGGAGAAGCTCCGCTACTCAACGCTTATGCTAACTTTAGGCTCAAAGGCATACGCTTTTATGCCCGAATGTTTAATGTGGGAGAAGCCCTCTTTGACAATAATCGTTTGTCCTCTTATCTTTACGCCTATAACCCAATGCACTTGCAGGCAGGACTTGCAGTGGACTTAAATAGATAGTATAATGATGAAGAAAAACAAGTACATATTGGGGCTTTTGCTCGGAGGAGGGGCTCTAATCTTTCTTATTCTTTGGCTAGGTTTTGGAGCTAAAGATAAGAGCTTAGAAGCGAGCAAAAGAGACTATCAAGAGGTTTTGGATAGTAAAACTCTGAGGATACTTACGACTTATAGTGCTTATACTAGAAATGCAAAGAACGAACAAACAGAACTTGATAGACTTGTGAATTACCTAGAGGCAGAGAAAAACCTAAAAGTGTCTCTTCAACAAGAAAATAACCGAAGCCTAGCACTTTCTAAATTGCTTTCAGGAGAGATTGATTTACTTGCAGACAAGATTGTGCTAACTTCTCAAATTGATACAAATAAGTTTGCCTTCCTTAATGAGGAGTACTGCGAACCTATTTACCTTGTTCAGCGAGCTGATTCGTTAAGGATTAAGACACAGTTAGAGCTAGCAGATAAAAAGATTTGTTTGCCTAAAGCTAGCGAACTAAAATTATTCGTAGAGCATTTGTCAAGAGAGCTGTCAGAGCCTCTACATATTGAGCTTGATGAACACTATACGACCGAGCAACTAATCCTAAAAGTGCTTGACGCTAAGATTGATTACACGCTCTCGTCGGCTGAAGAAGCTAAATACTATTCGGTGCAGTTCCCTGAATTAGATTTTACTTTGCCGATTAGTTTTAGTTTGCGACGTGCTTGGCTCGTTAGGAAGTCTTCGCCTATTCTGAGAGATAGCTTGGAGACTTGGTTAAAGCATATAGATAATTAAAGGAAATAAGTCCGATGTTTAGTTTACGACAAGTCCTAAGATATTTACTAGTGATTGTGCTATGTACTCAAGCGGTAGGAAGTCTTTTCGCTCAAAGAGAGCGTGTACGTCGTCAGCCTTATATGGATTTAAAACCTTATTATTGGGGCTATAACTTGGGTATAAACACACAGGATTTGCAAATTGAGAATGCAGGTTTTGTAAGCCCCGAGGGTCGTCCCTATTTTGCTGACGTGCCGTCTTACAAAATGGGTTTCACGGTTGGCGTCTTTGCTGGAAAAGTCTTTTACCCAGGTTATGAACTTCGTCTTGGACTGAACCTAGCTTTTGGCGATAAAGACTTTGCTTATACGGACGGTAATAAGGCAATAGAGCATTTTACACACCGCCTAAGTCAGCTGACAATGCCCTTGCAGTTTAAGTATTGTGCCGTAAGACTGAATAATATCCGTCCTTACCTTGCTTTAGGTCCTTACTTGACTTACCATATCGGAGGCAAAAAAGTTGATGTAATTCGCTACAAAACTTTTGATTATGGCTTAAGCTGTTCTATTGGTTGCGACTTGTATTTTTCCTTTTTTAAGCTTTCACCCGAACTGACTTTCTCTTATGGCTTTGCAGATGTGATTAGGCATAATCGTCCTGCTTTGCTTGATGATAAGCGAATTTATTATACTAATGCCCTAAAGAGTGGGCAAACAAGAATGATAACATTATCCTTTAACTTTCAATAAACACGTTATACCCTTAGATTTTATGAAGAAATTCTCCTTATTACTTACCCTAGTTTGCTTTACTCTGACTGCTTTTGCTCAAGAGCATATGCCTAAGACATATTTAGAGTTTAATGGTGTCAATCAATACCTTAGTGTAGAGAAAAATGAAGCTTTCAAGACAATGGAGCAAGGTGATATGACGCTTACGCTTTGGTTCAAGGGCGACAGAACGATTACTTACGCTCCCACTCAGCGTTTAATCTCTTCTATTGTACAGACTGAAGGGGAGCAGGCAAAGGCTTTCTCCTATGAACTTCTTGCGATGAAGAATATGAAGAATAATTTTCTTGCACTAAGGAATACAAATTTATTGTCAGAAAGCCATAAGTTTCAGCAAAAAGATATAATTACGACTCAAACAAGAAAGTTAGGCTCTTGGTACTATTTGGCTTACGTTGTGGATAGAACGAATAAGGTTGTAAGACTAACAATTAACGGTAGAGAGACTTACACAATGCCAATTAAGGCAAAAGACGAACAACTTCCTTCGGCTGATGAGCTAATTATTGCTTGCGGAATGGATAAGAATAAGGCTTATGCTCATTTCGGAGGAGCATTAGATAATATCCGTTTCTACGACAAAGCTCTTAGCCAAGAAGAAGTTCTTAATGATATGAATCGTGAGCTAGTAACAGCTTATACGCCTCATCTCTTTGCGGGTTTTGACCTTGAGTCTTATCAAGTAGGTGATAGCGAAGTAAATGATGTGAAAGGTCTTTATAAGGCTAAGCTACACAATTATCCCTCTAAGCAAGAGCATAAGTTAGTGCAAACTTACGCTCAGCATAATGTGAATGGTAATTTGATTGGGCGAGGCAAAGGACAGGCATTAGGAGGCTTTACGCTTGGTCTTAAATATCCCGACTTTATCAATCGTCTTAGCCTTGAACTTAATGGTTCGTTTACTAAGAAAGATATAAAAGCTCTAAGACTTTATGCGACAAGCAATGGAGATAGATATGATATGCGAGATAGAGGTGTTTTGCTTGCCGAGACTTATGAGGTAAAGCAAGGAACTAACCTTTTAGGGCGAGTGGCTAATGCTCCTAAATTGGATAGACATAGCAAGCTTTGGCTCGTGGCTGAAGTTTCGGATAAGGCGAAAGAGGGATGTACTATTCAAGCTCAAGTTAAAGAAATTAAACTCGCTACGGCTAGCTTTCCTCCTTTCAAGCCTCAAACACAGCCTCTATCAATGCAAGAAATTGTCCTAACCCGTCAGCTTGTATGGGCTCCAAAAGAAAATAAATCTGCTCATTATCGTATTCCTGCAATCGTTTATTTGGAGAATGGTAGCCTAGTGGCTTCTATTGATAAGCGAAAGAATAGCGAATACGACTTGCCAGAAGATATTGATGTTGAGGTAAAGATTAGCAATGACTTAGGCAAAACGTGGTCAAAGCCCATTACCGTTGCCAAGGGCATTGAGGGACACGGCTTCGGAGATGCTGGCATTGCCACAGACGGCAAGAATATCTATATGGTAATGGTTGCAGGCTCGGGACTTTGGTTTTATCCTTCATCGGCTAAGAAACCCCTAGAGATGTACTTCGCAATGAGTGAAGACGGCGGGAAGACTTGGACAAAACCTCGTGAAATTACGGAGCAAGTTTATACAAATCGTTATCCAAATGGAGGTTTCTTCGGTTCGGGTAACGGCATTGTGATGAAGAACGGACGTATCGCTTTCGTCGCTGCTATGCGTATCAATAGCCAATGGGGCGGACAAATGGACAATGTTGTTGTCTATTCTGATGACAAAGGTAAAACGTGGCATTCGTCTCCTGTAGCTCGTGCCAACGGCGATGAGTCAAAGATTGAGGAACTTGCTGACGGACGCTTGCTTATCTCTAGCCGTAACCGACTAGGAGGGGCGAATGCTCGTACGTTCGTGCTTTCTTCGGACGGCGGAGAGACTTGGAGCAAACCTGCTACTTGGCAGGAGCTAATGGGTAATGCTTGTAATGCAGGGTTTCGTCGCTACACCAAAGGCTATGAGCATAAGTCTTGGGCTAAGGGCAAAGAAGAATGGCTTTTGCACACGCTTCCTTCCTCTGATAAGCGAGAGAAGTTACGCATCTATCTAAGCCAAGATAATGGTAAGACTTGGCCAATTAGCCGAGAGATTTGCCACGGCGAAGCTGTCTATAGTGAGATTGCTATTCTTTCTGACGGAACGATTGCCTTGATTTCAGAGGAAAACGATAGACCGGGTTTTGATATTTATTATACGCATATTACAATGGATTGGCTCTTAAACGGAGAGCGTAATTACGATTGCAAGAAATAAACTTAAACTACAAAAAAATATTTCTTATGACACAGACACATCAAGAGACTAGAGCGTGCGGACATTCGCATAGTCATTCTCATAGCCATTCGCACGAACACGGGGGGCATCATCACGGACATCATCATCATCATCACCACGGCTCGGAGAGTAATATCAAAGTTGCTTTTTTCCTTAACCTATTTTTCTCTTTAGTTGAATTGGTTGGAGGGATTTTCACAGGCAGTGTAGCGATTTTATCGGACGCTTTGCACGACTTTGGCGATTCGCTTTCCTTAGGCTTAGCGTGGTACTTACAACGTTTATCCAAGAAAGGACGAGATAGGCACTTTAGTTATGGTTATAAGCGTTTTGCTTTGCTCTCTGCTTTACTAATTTCTACAATCTTGCTTATCGGTTCGTTCTTTGTTATTTGGGCTTCGGTTGAAAGGCTGTTCAATCCGTCAGAGCCGAATGCTGAAGGAATGTTTCTGCTCGCTATCCTCGGTGTCGCTGTTAATGGCTTCGCCGTATGGCGAATGGGCGGAAGTAACACCTTGAGCGACCGCTCACTGCGTCTGCACCTTTTGGAAGACGTATTAGGTTGGATAGCTGTGCTTATCGTGAGCATCGTAATGCATTTCGTTCAATGGTCGTTCCTAGACCCCTTGCTTTCGCTTGCAATCACTGCTTGGATTTTGTATAATGTTTACTTTAATCTAAGAGACACGTTCAAAATCCTTTTACAAGGCGTGCCTGACGATGTCAATCAAGAGGAGTTGATTAAGGAGATAGAGGCATTAGAACAAGTTTCAGATGTGCACGATGTTCATATCTGGACGCTCAATGGGGAAGACCACATCGGCTCTTTCCATATTGTCTGCAAGCATCAAGACCTAGTTAAGCAAGACAACTTCTGTTTGCTCAAGAAAGAAATCCGTTCTATCGCTAGTCGCTATGGTGTCAAGCACATTACTATAGAATTTGACCTAGAGGGCGAAGCCTGTTGCCTTCAGCACTGCTAAACTCTTTCCTTCCTATATTAAAAGCTAGCGAGCTTGCCTATTCAGGCAAGCTCGCTCTTGTTTATGTTAGTTCTCTTTAATTCTCATTGAGGATAAAGCTCTAAGTCTAAAAACACTTTTTCAGCTCTAGCAATAGCTTCTGTTATTTCTTTAAGATGAGGAGTCGTTGATAACAAGTCCTGAATGCTTGTTAGTTCATTCTTCTGGCTAGTATTTAATCTACTATAATATTCTATTAGTACCTTTTCTATAGCTGTGTCAATATAAGCTGAAATCTGACCACAAGACTGCATGTACTCTGCAAAGTGATTTTGTGTTTTAGGGATGATAGAATTCTTACTTTGCTCATAGCTCATTGCTTTTCTTTGTAAACTCCTATATAGGTCTGCATCTGCTTCTGGGACTTTATATCTACTACATTGATGAGCTCGTCTGATTAAGACTTCATAGCTCATTGCATTGTTATCTGATAATAGATTTTCTAAGTTTATCATACTTCTTTGTTTTTTATAGTTCTTAATTCTAGTTTGGGGTTATTTGTAAGCACAAATATAGTGATATTTTTTTTGTTTATATATATATTACGGAAGTTTTTTTGATTTTTAGTGAAAATAATAGGATAAGTCTTTGTGGGAAGTGAGTGTTTATTTTATTAGTTTTTTTCTTGCCACGGCAGAGATTGAGCAAACTCTCTCTCTGGTCGTTTAGCTTGACGAAAATGTTCCGATTTGTGATACTTAGACAAGTTTGGAAAGAGAGAGGGAATAGTCAAAAAAGTTTTCCCAGAAACTTTTTGAAATTACACGGAAAACTTTGAAAAGTATTCGGGGAAACTTTTTTAACAAATTTAAGTCGTTGTATAAGCTTGATTAGTAGGGATTTAATAAAACAGCCTGTGGATGTTCCGATTTGTGGTATTTGAACAGAAAAATAAATCCCTCTGTGAGGGCGATTTGGGGTATTTAGCAGAAAGATAGACTGGAGGAAGGCGAAAGGGGGGGCAAAGAGAAAGCAAAGCAAAATTCCGTATCTTTGCATAGTAATGAAAGAAATCTACCTTTTTAAGGTCTCGTTAGACTAATTTAATCGTTTTGTTTAGACTAAAGAGGAGATTGAATAGAAAAAGATAAATGAAAGAACTAATTGATAAACATCTCAATCAAGATATATTTCGTCTCGTTGGCGAAGAAGCAGATAAATTAGGGCTTGAGACTTATGTCGTTGGAGGTTACGTGCGTGATATATTCTTACGTCGCCAAAGCAAAGATATTGACGTCGTCTCAGTCGGACAAGGCATCAAGCTTGCCGAAGCCATTGCACGTCGCTTAGGTAAGGGGGCTTACCTTTCTGTTTTTGCTCGTTTTGGTACGGCACAAGTCAAGAAAGGTGATTTGGAGCTTGAGTTCGTAGGAGCAAGGAAAGAAAGTTATCAAGAGGATAGCCGAAAGCCTATCGTTGAGGACGGCACGCTCCAAGAAGACCAAGAGCGACGAGACTTTACAATCAATGCACTCGCTATTTGCCTGAATAAAGAGCGTTACGGCGAATTGCTAGACCCTTTCGGCGGTTTGGAGGATATGGACGCTCTTAGCATACGCACGCCTCTTGACCCTGATATAACTTTTAGCGATGACCCGCTAAGGATGATGCGTGCCATTCGCTTTGCCTCTCAGCTTGGTTTCTTTATTGAACCCGAGACTTTCGCTGCCATTGCTCGCAACGCTCATCGTATTGAGATTATTTCTGCCGAACGGATTATCGTAGAATTAAATAAGATATTGCTTTCGCCACGCCCTTCGGTTGGTTTGGAGCTATTTGAATTGACGGGGTTAATGAAACTTGTTTTCCCCGAGCTTTTGGAACTGAAAGGAGCAGAGACAAAAGACGGCGTTGGGCATAAGGATAATTTGACGCACACGTATAAAGTGGTTGACAACCTCGCTTCGGTGCTGAACAAGGAAGAGCGAGAGGAAAAACACCTGTGGCTCCTTTGGGCTGCCCTTCTGCACGACATTGGTAAGCCGAGAACTAAACGCTTTGATAAGCGATTAGGTTGGACTTTCCACAATCATAATTATGTTGGGGCGAAGATGTTACCGAAGATTTTCCGTCGTTTGCGTCTGCCTATGGACGGCAAAATGAAGTACGTTCAGAAGCTTGTCGAACTGCATATGCGACCTGCCTCTTTGGTTGATGAGGGGGTTAGCGACTCAGCTGTAAGGCGTTTGCTCTTTGATGCAGGCGAGGACATTGAGGACTTGATGAAGCTCGTAGAAGCAGACATTACAAGCAAGAATCCAATGCGTGTGCGGAAGTATTTGGATAATTATTCGCACGTTCGTCAGAAGCTCAAAGATATTGAGGAAAAAGACCGCATTCGTTCCTTCCAACCGCCCGTTAATGGAGCTTTGATAATGGAAACTTTCGGCTTGAAACCTTGTCGTGAAATTGGTCTGATTAAAGATGCCATTAAAGATGCGATTCTGGACGGCGTGATTCCTAATGAGTACGAAGCTGCTTATGCTTTTATGCTTAAAACAGCCGAGGAATATGGTTTGAAACCCGTCTAAATTACTTTATATATAGTAGGAAAAAGAGCTGTGTCGCTTGACACAGCTCTTTTTTTTGGGAGGGAAATCTAAAAGGGAATTTCTGCTATCTATAAGGCTAACTTCTGCTATCCTTATGGCTAAATTTTGCTACCTATAAGCCTAACTTCTATTATCCTTATGGTTAATTTTTGTTAGCCATAAGCCTAAAAAGAAAAAACCTCGACCTTTTCTTGAAAAAAGGTCGAGGTATTTTTCAAAAAAGGTCGAGGTTTTTTCTTCCTACCATTATAGGTAAGAAAAATTACCTATGTAGGTAAGCTAAAAAAACCTTAAGGTATTTTTCAGAAAAGGTTAAGGTTTTCCAGAAAAAAGGTTAACCTTTTTTATTCTTACCCTTATAGGTAGTAGAAATTAGCCATAAGGATAATAGAAATTAGGCTTATGGGTATAGAAAATTAGCCAAAATAACTAGGGAAATTTAGATTATAAATGAGAGAGTTTTTCTAAAAGAGATTGAGGGGAATTTGCTCGATTTTGTCATTTTTATAATCTTAAGAAATCAATATGTTTTGAAAATTTCTAATTTTCCAATCAAAATTATTTGTTTTATGAGAAATAAGAATTACATTTGCAGTATAAACCTTCATTATTAAAATGAAGATTGAAGAAACTGTTTTATGGATTGTGTCTTATGTTGTTTAATTATCAATAAAATTTAATTGTTTATGAGAAAGAGTTTACTTTTTTGTTTGACCCTATTACTTGCTATAGGTGTCGGCTTTGCTCAAGAAATGAGGCTCATCAAGGGCGTGATTACTTCCGCCGAAGATGGACAGCCCGTTATTGGAGCAACTATTATTGTTCACGGCAAGAAGAACCTCGGTACTGTTACAGGTGTCGACGGCGACTTCAAGCTAAAAGTGCCTGTAACGGCGAAGGAATTTCAAGTTTCTTTTATCGGCTTCAGTACTAAGGCAGTTGCGATTAAGAAAGCACAAAACTTTTATAAGGTTAGTTTGCTCGTTGATACGCAAATGCTAGATGAGGTCGTAGCAGTTGGTTATTCTAAAGCTACTAAACGCTCGTTTACGGGTTCTGCTGTAACGGTCAAGGCAGCAGAGTTGTCTAAGAAATCCGTTTCGTCTATTACGCAGGCTCTCTCGGGTGAAGTCCCTGGGGTAAATATCGTTAATACGAATGGACAACCTGGTTCATCGCCTGATGTGTATGTGCGTGGTATTGGTTCAATTGAAGGTTCTACAGGTCCTCTTTATGTAGTGGACGGTGTGCCATATATGGGCGGAATTAACAGCATTAACCCAAGCGATATTGAATCTACTACCTTGCTTAAGGACGCCGCTGCAACTTCTATTTATGGTGCTAGAGGTTCGAATGGCGTAATCGTTATTACGACTAAGAAAGGTCAGAGTGGTAAATTCTCTGTAAACGCAACTTTCAAGCAAGGGTATAATACCTCTTCTTTTATCCCACGTCATAGCGTGATTACTTCTCCAGAAGAATATATGGAGATTGGTTGGGACGGTCTTAGAAACCAATACATTTGGAAAACTCATACAGCACCTGACCCTTCTGACCCAAGTAAGAAAATCGTCCTAGAACGTACGAAGGAAAATATGGCTAAGTGGGATGAAGAAGGTCGTAAATTTGCGAATAAAAAGCTCTTTGGTCAATCGGGGATTGACCCTAGATATAATATGTGGGAGCCTTTAGCAGGAGGAGAGAGTTTGATTGACCCTGCAACGGGTAAGTTCCGCCCTAATGTTAAGCGTCGCTATACGCCTGAGCTTTGGGCTGATGAAGCTTTCCAAACTTCACTGCGTACAGAAGGAAATATCCAGCTAGCAGGCGGAACGTCTAAGCTTCGTGCTTTTATGTCATTAGGCTATCTTGATGATAGAGGTGTAGCGAAGAACTCCTCTTTCAAACGCTTGACAGGTCGCTTGAATTTGAACTTCAATCCATATAAGTGGCTGACTGCAAGCGGTAGTCTTGCTTATAATAGAAGTGAGGCAACTACAGCAGGGCAAGGAAGTGCATCAAGTACGAACCTCTTCACTTATATTGATAATATGCCTCCAATCTATCCTGTATATCTAAGGAAGACAATCTCGGAGCAATACGTTGACCCTGCGGACGGTAAGACTAAAACTCGTGTAATTGGTTCGTCTGCAGAGAAGGTTAAAGACCCTTATTACCCTGGACGCTATCAATTTGACTATGGGCACGGTCGTGGTTATGCGGGAGGAGGTTCTAATGGGCTTGCTGATGCTTTCTATAACCCAGACGTAAATTTGATAAACAATGTTGATTTTAATGTCAATGCTACGATTAAGTTCCTAGACGGCTTCAGCCTTGAGAATACTTTGAGTGGTACTTATCGCTCTAACGACGATAGAGAACGCGTTAACCCTTGGTATGGACAGAATGCAGCTAATAACGGAACTCTTTACCATGTTAATACTCATAGTTTCTCGTACAATGTGCTTTCACTTTTGCGTTATGCTAAAAGCTTTGGAGAACATAGTATAGAAGCTTTCCTTGCTCACGAGGCAACTGATTATGAGTATAAAAAAGATTGGGCGTCTAAGAAAGGCTTAGTAGATCCTTTCGTTGATGCTTTTGATAATGCACTTAGCTCTAATTTTAGCCCAACGGGTTATACTGATTCTTACGCTTTGGAGAGTTATTTTGCTCAAGCAAACTACGACTATGCTAATAAGTACTTTGTCTCAGCTTCTATCCGTCGTGACGGCTCGTCGAAGTTCTTGAACAATAAGTGGGGTACATTCGGTTCAGGTAGTTTGGCTTGGGTAGCTTCAGAAGAAGATTTCCTTAAGGATAACAAAGTGATTAACTATTTGAAGCTAAAAGCTAGTTATGGTACTCTTGGTCAGCAAGGAGGTATCGGCTATTATACAGGTTTTGACCTTTTTGAAGCTAGTCCTCTTGGCGGAGACATTTCACTAAAATTTAGAGAAAAGGGTAGCCCTGACCTGACTTGGGAACGCTCTTCAATGGCTCAGCTTGGGTTTGAGATGACATTCTTTAAGAAGCTAGACTTAAATGTTGAGCTGTACCACAAGTTTTCTTCAGACTTCCTTTACGACCGTCGTGTAGCTCCTTCTAATGGTTATGCTATTTACAAGGTAAACGACGGAGCTATGATTAACCAAGGTATTGATATTGATTTGACTTATCATATCTTGAAGACTAGAGATTCTTATTTAGACTTTAAGGTTAATGCAGGCTTCCTTCGTAACTATATTGATGAAATGCCTATTGAGCCTTCTACAAGCAAGCCTAAGTTTCTTGATACAAGTCTTAGTCCTTATGGTCGTCAGGCAGGGAAAGCTTTGTATGAGTACTATATGCAAGAATACGTTGGCGTAAATCCTGAGAATGGTCTTTCGCAATGGACTAGCTATTATGTAGACCTTGACGGAGATAAAAAGTTCTCCAAAGGGGATAAGGTAATTAAGTCGCTCGTAGAATATAAGCATAATAATCCAAATGATGTTGATAAGATTCTTAAGCGAGTAACAGAAGATCACGAGGAAGCGACTTTGGATTATGTTGGCAAGTCTGCTCTTCCTGTAGTGAGAGGTGCATTTACGCTAAGCACTGGTTACAAGGGTTTTGACTTTAGCCTTCAGTGTATCTATAGTTTAGGAGGTTATGGCTACGACTATGTTTATGCAGGTTTAATGGACGGCGGACAGATTGGTAATAACAACTGGCATACAGACATTCGCAATCGCTGGACTAAACGTGGTCAAGTAACGGACGTTCCTCGCCTAGCAAATGGTTTAGATAAGAAGGTTAATGGTCGCTCAACACGTTTTTTGACTTCTAATAGCTTCTTGAACCTTGCAAATGTGCGTTTAGGTTATACATTACCTAAAAAATGGACTTCTGCTGTATATATGAGCAAAGCGAACATTTGGATTTCAGGAGATAACCTCTTCTTGCTTTCTGCTCGTAAGGGTTTCAATCCTGCAACGTCAGTAACGGGAGGTTCAAGCACATTTACATATTCTCCGCTTACTACGCTAAGTGCAGGTATTAGTTTATCATTCTAAAAACAGATAATTATATGAAAGCAAAAATATTTTTCATAGCATCTTTGGCTCTTGCTACGCTTTCGACTTCTTGTCGCAAAGACTTCTTGGAGAAAGAACCAACTGACTTTATCACAAATAAGAGATTAAAAGACTTAGCTGAAAAGACACCTAAGGCTGGAGAACCACTGCAAAATGGTCAGCTTAATGGTATGTATGCTTGGATGTATACGGAAGGAGCAGGGGGAACAACTTCTGAATATAGAAATCATTATGACTTTGGTCAGAAGGGTTTTGACTTAGCTTTAGACAATCTCTCAGGGGATATGACTTGTCTTGTAGGTAGTGGCTATAATTGGCTTGCAGGTATCCAACGTTATCAAAGCAATAGATCTAGTACAGGTAATGGTACTTATATGCCTTGGCGTTATTACTATCGTCTGATTTATACAGCTAATGGTATTATTGAGTCGGCAGGAACAGTGAAAGAAGCAAGTACAGAGCAGGAAGATATTGCTATCCGTCATACAGTAGGGCAAGCTCTAGCTGTGCGTGGTTATGCTTACTTCTATCTTACTCAGCTTTACTTTAAGGAGTATCAGCCTGGTGAAAAGGTGCTGCCAATCTACGTTGATACAAAAGTGCCTAATCACCCAAAGGCAACTCAAAAAGAGGTTTGCGAGCAAGTAATCTCAGACTTGACAACATCGGCTAAGTACCTTAAGGATTTCAAACGTACTGCTAAGTTCCAAGCTAATGCAGAGGTTGCAAACTCTTATCTTGCTTATATGTATGGCTTCTTAGGAGAATGGGCAAAAATGGAAGAAGCATCTGCTCTAGTTAAGGCAAATGCCAACTTCACTCCAATGACTGCAGAGGAAATTGTCTATACAGAGACGAAAGATGCGAGTGGTAATATCATCAAAACCACAGGAACAGGCTTTGCAGACATCAATACTAAGGGTTGGATTTGGGGAACAGACCTAACTGAAGATATGGGGCTTAACTTGGTATCTTTCTGGGGACAGCTTGATGTCTTTAGCTTCTCTTATGCGTCTGCTGCAGGTTGTCCTCGTATTATGAGCGATGAACTTTACGATAGGATTCGTACAGATGATGTGCGTAAGAAGCAGTTTGTTGATTTGACTGCTCAGAAAGGTTCTGCCTACATCAATGTTCCGATGAATAAGTTCTATGCTCCTAAGCGAGAGTGGGGAGGACAGAATCCAATGACGGCAGACTACGTGTACTTGCGTGTTTCGGAGATGTATCTCTTACACGCTGAGGCTCTTGCTCATCAAAATAAGGACGGAGAGGCAAAGGCTGAGTTAAAATCCTTCCTTAATGGTCGTATTGCAAACTTAAGTTATATTGACGGCTTAAACCACGATGAGCTAATAGAAGAATTACTTTTGCAGACACGTATTGAGCTTTGGGGCGAAGGTCGTGCATTATTTGCCTTCAAACGCTTTAAGAAAGACCTCAAGTTAGGAATGAAACGTTTTGACTCTGAAAACCAAGGTCAAACAATTCCTTGGAACGATGAGCGACTAACTTATGTCATTCCAAACAATGAGGAGCTTAATAACCCTAATCTAAATAAGTAATTAGATTAGCTACATAACAAAAAGAGCAGGCTGTGCTTAATTGCACAGCCTGCTCTTTTTTGTCAATATAGAAGGATTAGAAAGTTAATACTTTGTCGCTGTCAATAACCCATTCGGCGAGCTTAGCCATAGTAGAGCGATTAGCTCCTTCATAATAAGGTTGATTTTTATGGATACGACAGCGAGCCATACAAGTACCGCAAACCTCAACCTGAACACCTGCTTTGATTAAGCCTTTCATCTGTTCAACTAAATCTACATCGTATTCTGCAGGCTTCTGACAGCTTTCACGAGCTAAGTCCACAGCGTCGTTCATCAAAAAGATACGCACTGTTTGTCCTTTTTCAACGAGCGTCCCTGCTAAGCGAAGGGCATTCCAACTAACATCAGTTCCGTCATAAGGATTCTGATTAAGAATAAATAGAATAGTCATAATTCTTTGTTTTATTATGTTTGTAAATTTGATATAAACTTCGATTATTTAATGCTAAAACAAATAGATAAGCCTTTTGTTCCAAACTCTCTCAAAAGTAACAAAGTTAGGCTTAAGTACCAAAAACATAACTATCGACTGCTTCTAAATACTATAAATTGTCCGTCTTCCGACTAGGGACGAAATGCTTTTGTATTTTATATTCTGCACCAAAAGACTAAAATTAGTTTCCTTATTGCTGTATCGCCTAAATATGACAAATCGCCCTCACAGAGGGGGTTATTTTTTCGCTCAGATACCACAAATCAGAACAGCCACAGGCTATTTTATTAAATCCCTACTAATCAAGCTTATACAACGACTTAATTTTGTTAAAAAAGTTTCCCCGAATACTTTTCAAAGTTTTCCGTGTAATTTCAAAAAGTTTCTGGGAAAACTTTTTTGACTATTCCCACACTCTTTCCAAACTTGTCTAAGTATCACAAATCGGAACACCTTTCTAATTAAAAATTAAGAGTTAATAATTAAAAATTATTTTTGCTTAGCGTTAGCCAAATTTTGACTAAAAAAGAAGCTTGTGAACGTGCTGATAGATAGATAGATAGATAGATAGATAGATAGATAGA